>ENA-ORSO01000010-ORSO01000010.1-human-gut-metagenome-genome-assembly--contig:-NODE-10-length-168865-cov-20.288768_pt1 | contig 168865 bp, 130 predicted proteins | sample MGYA00241902_ERZ509168 | MGnify/ENA primary metagenome ERZ509168 (study PRJEB26280, sample SAMEA2338806) | human gut metagenome | biome: human gut; feature: human-associated habitat; material... | reverse complement strand
GGTGCATCTGCAGGATATACTGCTTATTTAATTGTCCGCAGGTAAATGAGCCGGAGGCATAAGCTTACTAGCGGTTTTGAAGAACTTAGTTTAAGTTTACTTGAAATACAGGGGAATGTCAAGGGTGCAGGGGGGCACCTTGCCTTCAGCCTTTTTTTGCATGCGCTATTCCTCTGCCAAAAAATCATCCGTTTGGCAACAAACTTTTCACAAAAAATATGTATCACTATTTGTCAATAGCCCATATTTAGTGTATAATAAAGTAGAGAGTATGTGTGCGGACACAGTATCAAATTCAATTTCTACATTTGTACGGAAGAATGTAAAATAAAAAATGGAGGTGTATTTTTTTTGGGTAAATTTCAACATAAGGTCCAGATTATCCCGCTGGGTGGTTTGGGCGAAATTGGTAAAAATATGACGGTATTCCGTTACGGGGACGACATGATCCTGATTGATGCAGGCCTGATGTTCCCTGAAGACGATATGCTCGGCATTGACTTGGTTATTCCCGATATTACATATTTGGTTGAGAATAAAGATAAAATTAAGGGTATCTTTCTGACACATGGTCACGAGGACCATATCGGTGCGCTGCCCTATGTTATGAAACAAATTGATTGTCCCGTTTATGGTACCGCACTTACTCTGGGTATTTTACAAGGCCGCTTGAAGGAAAACGGTGTAGGCAACGAAAACCTGCACGTAGTAAAACCAGGTGACAAGATTAACGCCGGTGCCTTTAAGCTCGATTTTATCCGCGTAAACCACAGCATTCCCGACGCTGTTGCTATCGCGATTACTACTCCTATCGGTGTTATTATCCACACCGGTGACTTCAAAATCGACCACACTCCTGTTGACGGACAGGTTATGGAATTCAATAAATTTGCCGAATACGGCGACCGCGGTGTACTGTGCCTGCTGGCAGATAGCACCAACGCCGAGCGCCCGGGCTTCACTCCCAGCGAAAAAATGGTAGGCCAGACCTTTGACGAGGAGTTCCGCTATGCCAAGCACCGTATTATAGTAGCAACCTTCTCATCTAACGTACATCGTATCCAGCAGGTTATTGATACTGCTGTGAAGTACGACCGTAAGGTAGCAGTTATCGGCCGCAGCATGGTGAATGTTGTAAATATCGCTAAGGAGCTGGGGTACCTGAAGGTTCCCGATGGCGTTTTGATTGATATTGACGAAACTCATAACTATACGCCGGAAAAGGTTGTTATTATCACCACCGGCAGTCAGGGCGAGCCGATGAGCGCGCTCACCCGTATGGCTATGAATGACCATAAAAAGGTTGATATTATGCCCGGTGATACAGTAATTATTTCTGCTACACCGATTCCGGGCAACGAAAAGCTCGTTTCCCGTACTATCGACCATCTGTACAAGCTGGGTGCGGACGTTATTTATGAAAAGAGCAACGGCGTCCACGTTTCCGGCCACGCCAGCCAGGAGGAAATCAAGATGATGCACAATCTGGTGCGTCCGCGTTTCTTCATGCCTGTGCATGGTGAATACCGTCACCTGGTTAAGCATGCTAACCTGGCAAAATCCCTGGGCATGCCGGCAGATCACATTGTTATCGGTGAAAACGGCAGCGTTATCGAGCTGACCAAGAGCAGCATTACCATTAACGGCAAGGTGCCTGCAGGCAAGGTGCTGGTTGACGGCCTTGGTGTCGGCGACGTAGGCAATATAGTACTGCGCGACCGCCGTCAGCTCTCTCAGGACGGTATCATGATTGTTGTTGTAACCATTGACAAGGAATCCTGCCATGTAGTTTCCGGTCCGGATATCGTTTCCCGCGGCTTTGTTTATGTACGCGAGGCCGAGGACCTGATGGATGAAGCACGCGATAAGGTGCAGGCTGCTCTGGACCGCTGCGAGGAAAACAATGTTTCCGAATGGTCGGCAATCAAGTCCACCGTGCGTGATTCTCTGGGACGCTTCCTGTTCGAAAGAACCCGTCGTCGCCCGATGATTCTGCCGATTATCATGGAAATCTGATAGTTTTCAGTGATTAGTTATTAGTGATTAGTGACTAGTGAATAGTTTTTGGTGAGCGGTTGTTAGCAGTCAGCTGATAAAGGATGACTGCCGGCAGCTGCGATTTTAGGAGTTGTCTTATCTTGCGCAAGGAAAGAAGAAGGAAGCAACAGAATAGAAGCTACTCGCGCCCTGTCGGCGTTGTCTGCCTGCTTATGGGTCTGCTGTTTGCAGCCGCTCTTCTTATGACGGCTGAGGACGATGTGATGCATTTTGCTTATCTGGTGGAGCAGAATCTGCTGGGTAAGGGTGTCTTTCTGCTGCCTTTGGCTTTCTTTGCTGCGTCCTGGCAGCTGCTTAGAGGACAATTTGGTGTTTTTAACAAGAGAACATTAATTTTTACTTTGGTGACGCTGTGCCTTACAGGCACAGCTCATCATGTTTTTGTGCCTGTTGGCTCTGAGTTGGAGCCTTCGCTGATAGCGGAGGGCGGCGGTCTTATAGGCGGCCTTTTGCTGAAGCTGTTGCGTTCCTTTGCCGGTGATGTGACGGTTTATATTATTCTTGCCTTAGGCTGGCTGTGGCTGCTTGGCCTGGTGCTGCCACTGCGCAAATGGTGGGAGCTGTGGCAGGATTACCTGACCTCCGATGATTTGACGCTGGTGCGCCCCGACGACAAGGTGAGGGAGGAGCGCAAGCGTCCGGAGCCTGCGGTAAGAGCTGTGTTCAAGCGCAAGAGTGCCGCGCCTCAACAGCATGCCGCTCCCGCGGATAATGTTATCAGCAACTATACCAGCCCCGAGTTTGATGCCTTCAACGAGGGCGTGCAGAAGAAAAGTGCTTTCAGAAGCATTTTGGGCTTTACCAAAAACAAGAGCGTTTACGAAAAATCACCTTTAAAAGAGGAAATAGAGCGTGACCCGGTGCAGCTGCCAGAATGGGAGCAGTCCAAACCCGAGGTCATTGTAAGACCGATTATCAATTATGACGATGATTACGAGCCGGACAGCCGCTTTTTGGATGATGCCGAGCCGCAGGCTGCCGAACCCGAGCCGGAGCCGGAGCGTCCTGCTTCCGTAATCCGCAATACCTATCGCGAGGAGCAGGCGGCAGCGTTTGCAGCTCCTGTTAAGGCGGAGCCGCAGCCTGAGCCTGAACCGGAGAAGCCGGCCGTAACGATTTTTGACAGCGCGGATAAAATTGCCGCAGCGGCGCCTGCTCCGCAGACAGCTGCAGCGTATGAGCCTGAAGCGCAGGCCGCGAGCAGCTATCAGCTGCCCCCGCTGGAGCTTCTGGATACGCCGAAGGCCAGTGACCCGTCCACCTATCAGAAGGACATCATGGATCAATGTGCTGTGCTGGAGCAGACTTTGGCAGACTTCAAGGTGCGCGCCAGAGTTGTTGCCGTAACACGCGGACCGTCGGTTACCCGCTTTGAGCTGGAGCCTGCGGCCGGTGTGAAGGTAAGCTCGGTGGTGAACCTTGCGGATGATATTGCCCTGCGTCTGGCTGCTCCCGGTGTGCGTATCGAGGCGCCGATTCCCGGCAAATCCGCCATCGGCATCGAAGCGCCGAATACGAAGAACGATCCCGTGTGCTTCCGTGAGGTTGTGGAGGCAGGCAGTGTACGCAATGCCAAGGAGCATCTGTGCATCGGTCTGGGCAAGGATATCAGCGGTGATATTATTTCCGCCGACCTTGCGAAAATGCCCCACCTTCTGGTAGCAGGCTCCACGGGCTCCGGCAAATCGGTGTGCATCAATACGATTATCGCCGGTCTTTTGTACCGTGCTACCCCGGACGAGGTTAAACTGATTCTTGTCGACCCTAAGGTCGTAGAATTGTCTAATTACAATGGTATTCCGCATCTGCTGGCACCTGTTGTCACCGAGCCGAAAAAGGCAGCCAGCGCGCTGCACTGGGCGGTAGCGGAAATGGAGCGCCGTTATAAGGCGTTTGCCGACAGCCGTGTGCGTGACATCAAAACCTATAACGCACAGGCCGCCGAAAAGATGCCTTATATCGTAATCATCATCGACGAGCTGTCAGACCTGATGATGGTAGCCAAGGTTGATGTGGAGGATGCCATCCTGCGTCTGGCACAGAAGGCCCGCGCTGCCGGTATCCATCTGATTCTGGCAACCCAGCGTCCGTCCGTAGATGTTATTACAGGCATCGTCAAGGCGAATATTCCTTCACGTATTGCTTTCGCCGTATCCTCGCAGACAGATTCGCGCACTATTATTGATATGGGCGGTGCCGAAAAGCTGCTGGGCAAGGGCGATATGCTCTTTTACCCCATGGGCTACAACAAGCCTGTGCGTGTGCAGGGTGCCTTCGTCAGCGATGATGAGCTGAATAAAATAGTAGATTTCATTATCAAGCAGTCCATTCCTGTAAATTACAGTGAAGAAGTAACAGAGCAGGAGCTGGAATGTGATAATAAAGGCCATAATGCCGAGGATGCAGGCTCCAATGCGCCTGCGGAGGATGAGCTTTTTGAGGATGCCCTGAGCCTTGTGCTGGACATGGGGCAGGCATCAAGCTCCATGCTGCAGCGACGCTTCCGCATAGGCTATACGCGTGCGGCGCGTCTGGTAGATACCATGGAGGAGCTGGGCATTGTCGGTCAATCTGTAGGCAGCAAGCCACGAGAGGTTATAATGTCGCGTAAGGAAGCAGAGGAACGCTTCCTGCGCCGTGAATAAGCGGAGGTGCAGGCGAAATGGATGATAAGGAAAAGACTGTCGGCGCAATTTTAAAAGAAGCAAGATTAGCTAAGGGTATTTCTCTTGCTGATGCCGAAAAGGCTACCAGTATCCGCAGCCGTTATCTGCAGGCTGTAGAAAATGACGAATATGACAAGACTCCGGGCGAGGTTTTCCTGAAGGGAATAATCCGCAACTACGGTAATTATCTGGGCTTGAACGGTCCGGAGCTTGTTAATGAATATAAAGCAAGTGCTGCCGGTATGGCGGCAGAGGCTGTACGCAGCAAGGGTATCCGTGAGGTGGAAAAGGTCCGCCTCAATATCCAGCTGAAGGATAAGCGTGATATCGGCAGCGGTACAGGCCGCTTTGAAATGCCGGGTTTGCCGAAGCTGCCGATGAAGCAGTGCCTGGCAGGCTTAGCAGCGGTAGCGGTGCTCACGGCGGGCTATTTTGCTATTCCCGCTACGATTAACTATTTTAAAAATATGCCTAAGGATGAGGCCAAGCAGACCGAGCAGGTTAAGCTTGAAGCTAAAGCGCCCGCAGTGCTGGACAAGGTTACTGTTGACCTGGAGGCCGAGGGTGACTGCTGGCTGGAGGCAAGTGCCGACGGCAAGGAGCTTTTTGCCGGCATTCTGCATGCTAAGGAAAGCAAGCATTTCGAGGCTAAGGATAAGCTGATTATCAAATACGGCAATATCGGTGTTGTGCGCATTAAGGTGAACGGCGAGGCTGTTGACCTGAAGGGTGAGCATGGCGTGGCTGTCAAGACCTATCTGCGCAACGCTCCCGCACAGCCTGCAGCCGCAGCTAAGGCAGAGGAGGCTGCACCGCAGTCCGAGCCTGAAGCCAAGGCCGCACCTGCTGCCGCAGTAGAGGAAGCGCCGCAGCCGGCAGCAGCCGCACCTGCGCCGAAGGCAGAAGAACCGAAGCCGCAGGCTGAGGTTAAGCCGGCTGAGCCGCAGCAGCCACAGGCTGCCGGCGAAGCGAAGGTCGATAAGAAGAAATAATAATTTGTTCAGGAGTTTTTAATGAAACAGTTTTTACCAATTTCCGCTCAAGAAATTGCCGAGCGTGGCTGGGAGCAGATTGACTTTCTGTTTATCAGCGGCGATGCTTATGTAGACCACCCATCCTTCGGTCCGGCAGTAATCTGCCGTGTGCTGGAGGCGCAGGGCTACAAGGTAGCTATGCTGTGCCAGCCGCGTTGGGATAAAGCAGAATATCTGGCAGAGCTGGGCAAGCCGCGACTGGGCGTGCTTATTTCCGGCGGCAACCTTGACTCCATGCTGTGCCGTTATACGGCAGCCAAAAATGAGCGTTCTGTCGACAAATATACCGCAGGCGGTGCGGTGGGACAGCGTCCCGACCATGCTACGGCCGTTTATGCGCAGCTCGTCAAGCAGCTGTGGCCGGATATGCCTGTAATTATCGGCGGCATTGAAGCCAGCCTGCGCCGTTTTGTGCATTTCGACTACTGGGAAAACAAGCTGATGCCCTCTATTCTGGAGGCCAGCGGTGCGGACCTTTTGGTTTACGGCATGGGCGAAAAGCAGATTATGGAAATTGCCGATTATCTTGCCGGCGGCGCTTCTGCCGAGGATATGCATTACATCCGCGGTACGGCCTATATGTCCGACACTCTGCCTGACGAGGAATATGTGGAGCTTCCCGGCTGGAGTGCTATCAAGGACGACCGCAAGGAATTTGCCAGAGCCTTCAAGCTGCAGAGCAAGGAGCAGGACCCGTTTTATGGCAAAATCGTAGTCCAGAAGGGACAGAAGAAATATATCGTACAGAATCCGAACATCTTACCGCTGACGATGGAGGAGATGGACGCTATCTACGATTTGCCCTATATGCGTAAGTGGCATCCGAGCTACGATGCCAAGGGAGGCGTTACGGCGCTCGAGGAGGTACAGTTCAGCCTTGTCAGCAGCAGAGGCTGCTTCGGCAGCTGTTCCTTCTGCGCTATTCATGCGCATCAGGGACGCATCATTCAGGCGCGCAGCCATGAATCTATTCTGCGCGAAGCTAAGATTCTGACGCAGCTTGACGGCTTCAAGGGCTATATCCATGACGTTGGCGGCCCTACGGCCAATTTCCGCCATCCTTCCTGTGCCAAGCAGCTGAAATACGGCGTGTGCAAGGACAGACAGTGCCTGTTCCCCAAGCCGTGCCCCAATATTGATGCCGACCACAGCGATTATATAGCGCTTTTGCGCAAGCTGCGCGCTTTACCTGGCGTCAAGAAGGTGTTTATCCGCAGCGGTATCCGTTATGATTATATGCTGGCGGATAAAAAGCAGGATTTCCTCGATGAGCTGTGCCGCTATCACATCAGCGGTCTGCTGAAGGTGGCGCCCGAGCATATCGCACCGCAGGTTCTGGCGCGTATGGGTAAGCCCGGCAAGGATGTTTATCTGAAGTTTATGCGTCTTTATGCGCAAAAAAATAAAGAAATCGGCCTGCCGCAATATCTGGTGCCGTATTTTATTTCCAGCCATCCGGGCTGCACGCTGAACAATGCTATTGAGCTGGCAGAGTTTTTGCGTGACATCAAGCACAATCCGGAGCAGGTGCAGGACTTCATTCCTACTCCCGGCAGTGCGGCGACGGCGATGTATTATTCCGGTGTCGACCCGGAAAGCGGTGAAACCGTATTTGTGGCCCGCAATCCGCATGATAAGGCAATGCAGCGTGCGCTGATGCAGTACCGTACTCCGCGTAACCGCAAGCTGGTGCTGGAGGCGCTGCAGAAGGCAGGCCGTATGGACCTTGTGGGCAGCGGACCTAAATGTCTGCTGCATACGGAGCAGGAGCAGCACGGCGGAGCGCGTGGCGCGAAGCGTGATGCTTCTCGCGGACCGAAGCGTAATGCAAACCGCAGTGCTGCCGGCAGTGGAGCGCGCAAGGCAACGCGCAGTACCGCTTCAGGCAGTACCGGTGGAAAAAGGCGTGAGGATAAGCGCCGCAGATAGTAACGGAGGGATGAGATGATCCGTTGTATCTTTTTAGTGCTGATGTTGGCCGGAATACTGACGGGAGGCTGCGGCGAGCAGCCTGCTCCTGTACAGAACGCAGGGGCAAAAACCATTATCCTGTATTCCGAGCTTGATAATAAATTTACTGAAAATCTGGTGGATGCCTTCAACAAGGAGCAGAAGGATAAGCTGCAGCTGAAGGCTGTTTACGAGCTGAAGCCCGGAGGGGAGCTGCCGGACGTTGTGCTGGCCGAGCAGCGCACGCTTGCCGGCCTGAAGCGTCAGGGAAGCCTGAAGCCTGTGGCCTTTGCCGATGGCGACAGACTGCCGCAGAAGTTCCGTGACGCAGATTTGAACTGGTACGGCGTTTTCTATGATCCGATAGTTTTTCTGGTCAATCAGCAGTACGCCCGTACTGTCGGTCAGGCCAATATCTGCAGCTGGCAGGATTTGGCAGGAAAAGAGCAGCTGCGCATTGCTCTGGAAAATTTATCCGACAGCAACAGCACGCAAAACTTTCTGGCAGGTTTGGCAGACCGCTTTGGCGAGGATGAATCGCTGGAGTATTTAGGCAATATCAACCGCTTTATCGGGCAATATGCCAAGTTTCCCTTTACACCTGTGCGCATGGCGGCGGTAGGTGATGCGGATGTGGCCATAACAAGACAAAGCTACGTTTTTAAATATCTGGAAAATAAATTTCCCGCTTATGTTGTCTATCCCAAGGAAGGCACGCCGGTAAATCTTTTCTGCGTAGGCCTGTTTAAGAACACTGCCGATGATTTGCAGGGCCTTGCGGTTATGGAATGGCTTTTGACAAGCGAGCAGGTGCAGGCAATAGCGCAGGAAAACGCCACAGGCTATCTGTTCCTGTTCCCGCGTGGCTTTGATGAGGCTGCTGCCGATGCAGATAAAATCTGGCTCAACAGCAGTTATCTGGAGCCTGATAAGCAGGACAGCCTGACAAACAAGTGGCTGAGTAAGGTACGTTTCAGTAAATAGTGATTAGTGATTAGTGATTAGTGATTAGTGAACAGTGATTAGTCGTTAGTCATCAGTGATTAGTGATTAGATTATAGTGATTTATGCTCTTGCTTGCTGTCCCGACAGCTAGAGTGAGGGCAGCAGGTTTTGGAGGTAAAGAATGAAAATAGGTATGGTCAGCCTCGGCTGTCCCAAAAATCTGGTAGATTCTGAAGTTATGCTGGGTATTATCAAGGATAAGCAGCTGGAGATTACCAATGATCCCGCAGATGCCGAACTGATTATTGTTAATACCTGCGGTTTTATCGAAAGTGCGAAGGAGGAATCCATCAGCACAATTTTACAAATGGCGCAATACAAGGAGGAGGGCAGCTGCAAGTATCTGATTATGACAGGCTGCCTCGGCCAGCGTTATGCGGACGAGCTTTTCGAAAGCATGCCGGAGGTTGACGCTATCGTCGGCACCGACAGCTTTACCGATATCGGCTGGGTTATCGACCAGGTGCTGGCAGGCAAGCGCGTAAAGCATCTGCAGAAGCTGGAAAGCAAAAATGTGCAGGCTCCGCCCAGAATGCTGACTACGCCTGATTACATGGCGTATCTGAAAATTGCCGAGGGCTGCGACAACTGCTGCTCCTACTGCATTATTCCGCGGCTGCGCGGTCCCTACACCAGCCGTCCTTATGATGAGGTTATGGCAGAGGCAAGAAGCCTTGCTGCTCACGGCGTCAAGGAGCTGATTGTAGTTGCGCAGGACACCACCCGCTACGGCGAGGACCTCACCGGCAAGCTGCTTTTGCCGCAGCTGCTGCGTGACCTCAACGAGCTGGAGGGCATTAAGTGGATTCGCGTTATGTACCTGTATCCCAACAACTTTACGGACGATTTGATTGCAGCCTTCGCCGAATGCGACAAGGTGTGCAAGTATATTGATATTCCTCTGCAGCATGCCAGCGACAGACTGCTCGACAGCATGAACCGTTACGATACACGCGCGCAGGTAGAGGAGCTTCTGGCCAAGCTGCGTGAGCGTATTCCGGGAATTACTATCCGCACTACCTTTATCGTGGGCTTCCCCGGTGAAACCGACGAGGATTTTGCGGAGCTGATGGACTTTGTTGAAAAGCAGCGCTTTGAAAACGCAGGCGTGTTCCAGTATTCCCAGGAGGAGGGCACTGTGGCCGGCGCTATGGAAAACCAGATTGAGCCTGAGGTTAAGGAAAACCGTTATCATGAGCTGATGGCGCTGCAGGCAGGTATTTCCGAAGAAATCCATCAGGAGCGCGAGGATGAGGAGCTGGACGTTATCGTCGAAGGCTTTGATGAAGAAAACCCCGCTCTTGCGGTAGGACGTTCCTACCACGAGGCACCCGATATCGACGGCAACATCTTTATCGAAAATGCCGCCGAGCTGGAGGTAGGCCAGATGGTAAGAGTGCGTATTCTGCAAGGCTTTACCTATGAAATGGTGGCAGAGCTGGTTTAAGAGCGTTGCTGTAAGAGTCAAAATAACCGGTGAGAGGGTGACAGCAGATGAAGGTTGAAATCATTACTACCGGGACGGAGCTGCTGCTGGGTGAAATTTTAAACACCAATGTGCAGTATTTATCCCGCAAGCTGAATAATATAGGCTTTGATGTTTTATATCACACTACGGTCGGAGATAATCCGGAGCGTATGCGCGCAGTGCTGGAGCAGGCTATGCAGCGCGCCGATATCATCATTACCAGCGGCGGTCTGGGGCCGACGCGCGGTGATATTACCAAGGAGATGGTGATGGAGGTATGTCATACCGAAGGCTATCTCGATTTGGATACGTGGGGACGCATAGATGCATATTTTGCCAAGAAGGGACTTTGCCCCTCGCAAAATAACGAAAAGCAGGCGTATGTGCCCATCGGGGCCGAGGTATTGCAGAACGATGTGGGTACCGCTCCCGGACTGTGGCTGGAATATAAGGACAAAATCTTCATTATGCTGCCCGGACCTCCGAGCGAGCTTACGGATGTGTGCGAAAAGCAGCTGTTGCCGCGAATGCTGCAGCGCTTCAGCGAGCACGGCATTATCATGTCGCGTACCCTGCATCTGCGCGGTATCGGCGAATCTATGGTTGCTGCTAAGCTCGACGAGCTGATTATGGCGCAGACGAATCCTACGATTGCTCTGTATGCCCGCTACGGTGAAATTCTCATCAGGCTTACGGCGAAGGCTGCTAATGACAAGGAGGCAGTCAAGCTCCTCGACGCTATGGAAGCCAAGGTACGCAAGAGCGTTGATAATTATATATACGGTGTGGATGATGCCACTCTGGCGGCCTGCTTAGGGCAGGAGCTGCTGAAGCAGGGCAAAACTATTGCCTTTGCGGAATCCTGCAGCGGCGGTCTTGCCAGCAGTCTGGTTACGGATGTGCCGGGCAGCAGCGAATATCTGCTGGGAAGCATCGTCAGCTACACTAACATGGCCAAGCAGAAGCTGCTTAATGTGCAGGCAGATACGCTGGCCAAATACGGCGCTGTCAGCCGCGAAACCGCCTGCGAAATGGCGCTGGGCGTGCGCAAGCAGCTGGGCAGCGATTACGGTGTGAGCATTACGGGCAACGCCGGACCGGGAGCCAGTGAGGGCAAGCCGGTAGGCCTTGTATATATTGCCGTTGCTACCGACGACGTGGTATATTGTCAGGAGCACCGTTTTATGTCTACAAGAACAGAAAATAAGCTGAGAATAGCTCAGACAGCTATTTCCATGGCTATTGATAAATTATTAGAAGAAAAAAACAATATGGAGGATAAAAATTAATGACCATTCAAAAAGAGATGTTCGGCAGCTTAGAGCTGGACAAAAAAATTGTAACCGCCCTGACTGACATGGGCTTCGAAGAGCCTTCTCCAATTCAGGCCGCTACTATTCCCCTGGTGCTCGAAGGTAACGACGTTATCGGCCAGGCACAGACCGGTACCGGCAAAACCGCTGCTTTCGGTATTCCTCTGGTGCAGGCAATTACCGACTTCAAGCATATTCAGGCGCTGATTATGACTCCAACCCGTGAGCTGGCTATTCAGGTTGCGGAAGAGGTAGGCAAAATCGGCCGTACCCGCCGCGTGCGTGCACTGCCTGTTTACGGCGGCCAGCCGATTGAACGCCAGATCCGTGCGCTGCGCAACAATGTGCAGATTGTTATCGGTACTCCGGGCCGTCTGATTGACCATATCAACCGCGGCACTATCCATCTGGACCATATCAAATTCCTCGTACTGGACGAGGCTGACGAAATGCTGGATATGGGCTTTGTTGATGATATCGAAGAAATTATGCGCAGCCTGCCGGTTGAACGCCAGACTCTGCTGTTCTCCGCAACTATGCCCCGTCCGATTCTGAGCCTGACCAAGAAGTACATGAAAGCTCCGAAGAATGTAACTATTTCCAAGGAAGAGCTGACTGTACCTCTGATTGAGCAATACTATTTCGAAACCAAGGATAAGATTGAAGGCCTGTGCCGTCTGCTGGATGCAGAAATCGACGGCAAGCTGATTATCTTCTGCCGTACCAAAAAGGGTGTTGACGACCTGTCTATCGCACTTTCCAGCCGTGGCTACATGGCTGAGGGCCTGCATGGTGACCTGAGCCAGAACCAGCGTGACCGCGTAATGAAGAAATTCCGCGAGGGCGCTGTTGATGTGCTGATTGCTACCGACGTTGCTGCCCGTGGTATCGACGTTGACAACATTACCCACGTTATCAACTTTGATATTCCGCAGGATCCGGAAAGCTACGTTCACCGCATCGGCCGTACCGGTCGTGCAGGCAACACCGGTGTAGCTATGACCTTCATCACTCCGCGTGAGTTCCGCCAGCTGAAGCTGATTGAACGCACCGTCAAGACTAAAATCCAACGCCGTCAGCTGCCGACCGCTGCTAACGTTATCGAGCGTCAGCGCGACCAGATTATCAGTAAGATGCAGACTGTGCTGGAGCTGAACGCATACCATGACTATATGCCGATTGCCGAAAGCCTGCTGGATGATTACAGCGCCGAAGAGGTCGCTGCCGCAGCTCTGAAGCTGATGCAGGAGGGCATTAAGGCTCTGGAGGCTCCGCAGGAGGATATCCTCTCTAAGGATCTGCGCAACACCGGCGGCCGTCCGGGCATGGTGCGCCTGTTCATCAACATCGGCCGCAGCCAGAAGATTATGGTTAAGGATATTGTCAGCACCATTGCTATCGAAGCAGACATTCCGGCGCGTGATATCGGCCTGATTAATATTTATGATAAGTTTACCTTTGTTGAAGTACCGGAGGATGTAGCCGAAAAGGTTATCGGTGCGATGAACAAGAACTTTATCAAGGGGTATAAGGTTAATATTGAGCCGGCGAAGGCAAGAAGATAATAACAAGGGCGACCGAGTATAATGCGTCATCTGCGTCGTCACGGCTCCTAGGAGTACGAATATGTACGCCGTCGTCGCCATTCCTTGCATCTGACGCATTCTCCTCTAGTCGCTAACGCATACATCCCCAATTATTGGAGGTGATTACCCATGGCTAATGAAATTTACGGCAACCTGAAGGGTATCCGTAATTCCGTTATTGAAGAATTAAAAACTTTTTATGATATCCGTCTGGAGGGCGGTCAGCTGCTGACAAGCGAGCTGGCTTTGCGTATGGCGGATGTTACTGATTTTATTAACCGCGAGGTGAGCGTTTATGTTGCGCGCAACGGTCAGGTGCTTGCCGTATCGGTGGGCAATGATCAGAGTGTGGAGCTGCCTCCGGTTGAGGGCAGACGCGGTGCCAGCCGTCTTAGCGGTGTGCGCTGCGTGCATACCCATCCCAACGGCAATCCGCTGCTCAGCGGTGTGGATATTTCCGCGCTGAAGAATAACCGCTTTGATGCGATGATTGCTGTCGGTGTTACTTCGCCGGATATCAGCCAGTCGCAGATGAGCTTCGGCATGATTACCGGTATTGACGATAACGAGCAATATCAGGTGGAATGCTACGGACCTCTGACGCTGCAGGAGGCGGAGGGAGTGTTCTTTCCGAACCTTGCGGCGATGGTGGAGCGTATCCTTGATAAGCAGACGGGCAGTGCCAGTCTGGCGCAGGGAACAGAGCGGGCGATTATCGTGGGCATGGAATACGGTGCCCCCAACAGCAGCGGCTGGACGGCCGAGGATTCTTTGGAGGAGCTGAAGCAGCTGGCAGATACTGCCGGTGCGGAGGTTGTGGCAAGATTCCTGCAGAAGCGCCCCAAGCCGGACCCGGCATTCTTTATCGGCCGCGGCAAGGTGCAGGAGCTGGCGCTTTATGTGCAGCAGGAGAACGTAGACCTGTGCATTTTTGACGATGAGCTTTCGCCGGCACAGCAGCGTAACATCGAGCAGTCAATGGGTGTGCGTGTGCTTGACCGCACGGCGCTGATTCTTGATATTTTCGCCCAGCGTGCGCATACTAATGAAGGTAAGCTGCAGGTTGAGCTGGCGCAGCTGCAGTATACGTTGCCGCGCATTATGGGCAAGGGCCTGGCGCTGTCGCGTCTTGGCGGCGGCATCGGTACCCGCGGTCCCGGCGAAACTAAGCTGGAGGTTGACCGCCGTCGTATCCGTGACCGCATTGCTTATATTAAGGAATGCATCGGCAAGGTTAAGAGTGTGCATAACCTGCACAGAGCAGGACGTGCGAAGGCAAGTGTGCCTACGGTAAGCCTTGTGGGCTACACCAACGCCGGCAAATCTACGCTTTTGAATACGCTGACTAATTCGGATATCTACGCGCAGGACCAGCTTTTCGCAACGCTGGACCCGACTACGCGCCAGTTGGATCTGCCGAATAAGCAGCAGGCTATTTTGACAGATACTGTCGGCTTTATCCAACGCTTGCCGCATCAGCTGGTTGCAGCCTTCCAGTCTACGCTGGAGGAGGTTGTGCAGTCAGACGTGCTGCTGCACGTTATTGATGTCAGCCACGAGCTGTATAAGGAGCAGGCTGCTGCTGTTTATCAGGTTCTGGATGAGCTGGGTGCCAAGGATAAGACGATTATCACGGTTTATAATAAAATTGATAAGCTGCCGCCGGATTCCGGTCTGGCAGAGCGTTTGAGCAAGGAAGAAAACAGCATCTGCATTTCCGCTAAGGCACGTTATAATCTTGACGGCCTGCTGGCGCTGATTGCAGAAAACCTGAAGCTGAAGGCGGTAGAGGAGAGCTTCCTCGTGCCTTACAGCGATTCTGCTGCGGTAGGACGCTTGCATGATGCAGGCACGGTACTGGAGCAGGAATATCTGGCGGAGGGCACACTGCTGAAGGTGCGTCTGGACGCGGAGCAGGTGCAGCAGTTTGCCAAGTATCTTGCTGCAGATGCCAAGGCTTAGGATGAATTGGCGCAATGCCAAAAAATATAAAAATATCAGGTGAGAATTTTGGTTGATTACAATGCATTAGAGCAGGCAGCCTTAGCTGAGGTTGCTAAACATACCGCAGAGCTGGAAGCAGCAGCTTTGTACAATACTGAAAAGGTTATTGCGGCTTTCCGTAATAACATGGTTTCCGACTATTACTTGAAGCCTACTACAGGCTACGGCTACAGTGATGTGGGCCGCGATACTCTGGATCTGATTTATGCCGAGCTGTTCAAGACTGAGGCAGCATTGGTGCGTTCTCAGTTTGTCAGCGGCACTCATGCGCTGGCAGTTGCTCTGCTGGGCAATCTGCGCGCAGGCGATGAGCTGATTGCCGTAACTGGTGCTCCTTATGACACTATGCAGACTATTATCGGCTCTCCGGTTAAAACTCCCGGCTCTTTGGTTGACCTGGGCGTAACTTACAAGGAGCTGCCGATGACCGGCGACCATGTCGACCTGGAGGCTGTAAAAAATGCTGTTACCTCCAAGACTACGATGATTCATATTCAGCGCTCCTGCGGCTACAGCAGCGAACGTAAGACTATTGACGTTGCGGAAATCGGCCGTATCTGCAGTGCTGCTAAGGAAGCTAACCCGAATGTTATCTGCTTTGTCGACAACTGCTACGGCGAGTTTATCGAGAAGCAGGAGCCTACCGAGGTTGGCGCTGACCTGATGGCTGGTTCTCTGATTAAAAACCTTGGTGGCGGTCTGGCTCCGACCGGCGGTTATATTGTCGGCCGTGCTGATTTGGTTGAGAACGCTTCCTACCGTCTTACCGCTCCTGGTCTGGGCGGCGAGATGGGCGCAACTCTGGGCGATACCGCGCGCGAGTTCTATCAGGGACTTTTCCTGGCTCCGCATATTGTGGTGCAGGCTGTTAAGACTGCTGTTTTTGCGGCTGCTGTTTTCAAGGGCCTTGGCTATGCTGTTAAGCCGTTGCCGGAGGAACGCCGCAGCGATATTATTCAGGCTATTACCTTGGAAAGCAAGCAGCGTCTGTGCGATTTCTGTGTTGCTATTCAGGGCAATTCTCCTGTTGATGCGCACGTTGAGCCGGTTCCGAGTCCGCTGCCGGGTTATCAGGATGAGATTATTATGGCTGCGGGTACTTTTGTACAGGGCGCTTCTATTGAGCTGAGTGCCGATGGTCCGTGCCGTGAGCCGTTTAATGTTTTCTTCCAGGGCGGTTTGACTTTTGAGCATGGTCGTCTGGCGATTATGGCAGCGGCTAAGCGTGTTGGCCCCAAAGAGGCGTAATAAAGTTAAAGATTCGTAATTAAATCTCATTCCGTTCAAAAGAATTGCGGGCGCTCGTTTCGTGTGGAACCAAGACGAAGTGCCGAAAAACTCGCGCTAAGCTAAAAAATTATGCAATATTAGCTTGCATAGCGCTCAGACAGTTTCGGCCCTTCGGTGGTTCCAAACACTTACTCGCTGCAATTATTATTTCTCTGCATGAGATTTTAATTACTCAATTTAGGTTCATTTTAACGTTACGTTAAGAGTTCAGTTACTTAATTTAGTTTGCTCTTAACTTTGCAATAAAGTTTCGGTTACTCAATTTAGTCTGGCATCGAATTGACGTCAATTTTGATGGCGGAGCTTTTTAAGGATGATTTATATGAATAACATGGCAGTATGTAATTATATAGTGGGCGTGCTGGGCGCGGTTATCGGCGGTCTGATTATGCAGGCGGCTGCAGCCTTTCCGCTGGAGTTTACGGAGAACGGTCCCGGTCCCGGCTTCTGGCCTTTTACGCTGGGTGCGGTGCTGGGCGCTGTTTCGGTTTTGCTGCTGCTTTATACCTTTATCAATAAAACTGATTTACATGGCGTGAAGGTGCAGCTTTCTTCGACAGGCAACAAGCGCGTTTATTTAATGATGGGACTTGTCGTTTTGTTCTGTGTGCTCATCAGCATTCTTGGCTTTTATCCGGCAGCGGCACTTATGATTCCGGCTGTTATGCGTCTTATGGATTATCGCAATTATAAGGTAATCGGCCTGACAACGGTGCTTAGTCTGCTGTTTATTTATCTTGTTTTCGGCATGCTGCTGCATACGCAGATGCCGCAGTCTGTATTCATGGAGTAGGGGGTCATACTGATGGTTGATATAATGAGCGCATTAAATATGATTTTCGTCCCCATGAATCTGCTGGGACTTTTCTTCGGCGTGCTGGTGGGCATTGCCTTCGGCTGTATGCCCGGTCTGAGCGTTAACATGGGTTTGGCGCTGCTGTTTCCGCTGGCCTTTACGTTCCATGGTATCGGTGGGATTCTGATGCTGCTGGGCATTTACTGCGGTGCGATTTACGGCGGCAGTATTTCAGCAATCCTGCTGAAAACTCCGGGTACGCCTGCTTCCGTAGCGACTACTCTGGACGGCTATCCGATGGCGACGAAGATGGGGCAGCCCGGACGTGCTCTCGGTCTTTCTACCTTGGCCAGCACCTTCGGCGGTATTTTCAGTACCGTATGCCTGATTTTGCTGGCACCGCAGCTGGCGAAGGTTGCGCTGCAGTTTTCCAAGCCGGAATATTTTGCTTTGGCTATTTTCGGTCTCAGCATTATTACGAGTGTTTCCTCCGGCAGTGTTATCAAGGGTATTATGGGCGGCCTCATCGGCCTGTTCTTAGCAACGGTCGGCATTGATGGTATGAGCGGTGCAATCCGCTTTACTTTGGACACCAACTATTTTATGGGCGGCGTGTCCTTTATCCCTGTGCTTATCGGCGTATTCGCCTTTGCGCAGGTGTTGAGCAGTATTGAGGATTATTATCACAATGAACGCAAGGAGCAGCACATGATGCTGGACCGTCTGCTGCCTTCGTTTGAGGATATCAAGAGAGTGTTTACCACGCTTTTGCGTTCTTCCTTCATCGGTACCTTCATCGGCTGTGTGCCCGGTACCGGCGGCGATATCGCTTCCTTTGTTTCCTATGACCAGGCGAAACGCTGGTCTAAGCATAGCAAGAACTTCGGCAACGGTGAGCCCGAGGGCATTGTAGCCTCCGAGGCAGGCAACAACGCTGTATCCGGCGGTGCCTTCATTCCCGTGCTGACACTGGGTATCCCCGGCGACGGCGCAACGGCAATTATGATGGGCGCGCTGATGGTTCAGGGTCTGCAGCCCGGTCCCTTGCTCTTTGTGGAGAAGGCGCCTGATGTTTATGCCATTTTCATCGGTCTGCTTTTAGCTAACGTGATTATGGGTATCATGGGCTTTTCGTTAATCAGACTTTTTATGAAGGTTGTTAACGTGCCTGTGCATATTCTGCTGCCGATTATCGTGATGATGACCTTCGTCGGCACTTATTCCTACAATAATTCGCTGAACGACGTTTATCTGATGGTGGCAAGCGGTTTCTTGGGTTACTTTATGAACAAGCTGGGTTTTTCCATGTCGGCGATTATCATCGGCATTATCCTCGGCGGTATGGCAGAGCAGAACTTTGTCGGCTCGCTGATTATGAGTGACGGCAGCTTTGCTATTTTCTTCCAGCGTCCGCTGTGCCTTTTCTTCTTGGTAGCAGCACTTTTATCACTGCTTTCACCGCTTTTTGGCAAGCTGTTCAAAAGAAGCTAAATTTTACTTGACAAACTTCCTGCGTTTGGCTAAACTAAGCATATAAAGGGAGTAGCTTGCACGCATGGCGTGTTCACTCTGTCGTCAGTACGATTGCTTCGGCAATCCGGCTTTGTGACTAAGTAGCGAGACTTTGTTGTAATTTTATTGCAGCAATGTCTCGCTTTTTTGTTTTTAGGGACGGCTGCAAATCAAGGAGGAAGAAAATGGAAATAGCTTTACAGTTTGTTTTATTGGCTTTAGGCTTTGTGATGCTCGGTAAGGGGGCGGATTGGTTTGTAGAGGGCGCGGCAGGTATTGCCATGCGCTTTGGCATTCCGCAGCTGGTAATCGGCCTTACTATCGTGGCGATGGGCACGAGCGCACCGGAGGCAGCGGTAAGTATCGCTGCGGCGGTTAAGGGTAATGCGGATATTACCATCGGTAATATCGTAGGCAGTAATATTCTTAACATCCTTGTCATTTTAGGTCTTGCGGCTTCTATTGTGCCGATTGCGGTAGCACGTTCTACCGTACGTATCGAAATCCCCTTCATGATCGGTGTTACCGCACTGCTGTTTTATCAGGGACGCGACGGCAGCATCAGTCTGGCTGACGGCGGCGTGCTCATGGTAGCGTTTGCCGCATATATGATGTACCTGTATACCATGGCGATGAAGAGCAATGTCGACAGTGATCTGGAGGAGCCCGGTTTGCCGCTGGGACGCTGCCTGTTAGGTGCAGTTGGCGGCTTGGCGCTGATTATTGCCGGCAGTAATGTAACCGTTGGCGCAGCAACCGCCATTGCAACCTATGCTGGACTCAGCGAGCGTTTTATCGGCCTGACGATTGTGGCTTTGGGCACCTCGCTGCCGGAGCTGTTCACCTCTGTAGCGGCGGCACGCCGCGGCAACGCAGATATTGCCATCGGTAATATCGTCGGCAGCAACATTTTCAATATCCTTTTCGTAGTAGGCTTGTCCTCGCTGATTATCGACATTCCCTTCGCATCTGCCTTCAACTTTGATACCTATGTAGCGCTTGGTGCGGCAGTGCTTTTGTGGCTGTGCGTGCTGCGTACGCAAAGACTGCAGCGCTGGGCCGGGGCGCTGATGCTGGTGTGCTATGCGGCGTATCTGGGATATATTTTGTAAGCAAGCATTATAATGTAAAAAATTTAACATTTATCTTCCGCAAGCAGTAAAAATCTCTTGCCTGCTTGCGGAATTTATGGTAAAATATTTTGGTGTAAAAATAACACACGCAGGAAAATTCATCTGTTGCTACGTTTTGCCGCGTAGAGAAGAATTATAACCCATTCCTGCGGAGGAAAAAACAGGAGGAAACAAAAAATGGCTATTATCTCTATGAAACAATTACTTGAAGCTGGTGTACACTTTGGTCACCAAACCCGTCGTTGGAACCCTAAAATGGCTCCGTACATCTTCACCGAGCGTAACGGTATCTACATCATCGACCTGCAAAAAACCGTAAAAAAGGTTGACGAAGCTTACAACTTCATCCGTGAGGTTGCTGCTGCCGGCGAAAACATTCTGTTCGTTGGTACCAAAAAACAAGCTCAAGAAGCTATGAAAGAAGAAGCTACCCGCTGCAACATGTTCTTCGTTAACGAGCGTTGGCTGGGCGGCATGCTGACCAACTTCAAAACCATCCAAACCCGTATTGCACGTCTGCGCAAACTGGAAGCTATGGAAGCTGACGGCACCTTCGACCTGCTGCCGAAGAAAGAAGTTATCGGCCTGAAACATGAAATGGAAAAACTGACCAAATACTTGGGCGGTATCAAAGACATGAAAAAACTGCCTGGTGCTATGTTCATCGTTGACCCCCGCAAAGAGCACATCGCTGTTCTGGAAGCTCACAAACTGAACATTCCTATCGTTGCAACCGTTGACACCAACTGCGATCCGGACGAAATCGATCATGTAATCCCTGCAAACGATGACGCTATCCGCGCTGTAAAACTGCTGACTGCTAAAATGGCTGACGCTGTTCTGGAAGGCCGTCAAGGTATGCAAACCGAAGAAGCTGCTGCTGAAGAAGCTCCGGCAACCGAAGAAGCTGAATAATCCTAACGTTAATATATTACATTTTGAGGAGGAATAACTGATGGCTCAAATTACTGCTGCATTAGTTAAAGAACTGCGCGAGCGTACTGGCGCTGGCATGATGGACTGCAAAAAAGCACTGACCGCTGTAGAAGGCGATATGGACAAAGCAATCGACTTCCTGCGTGAAAAAGGTCTGGCTGCTGCTGCTAAAAAAGCCGGCCGTATCGCTGCTGAAGGCGTTGTTGGCTCTTTCGTAAGCGCTGACGGCAAAATCGGTGCAATCGTAGAAGTTAACTGCGAAACCGACTTTGTTGCTAAAACCGATGGCTTCAAAGAACTCGTTGAAAAAATTGCTGCTCATATCGTAGCTACCAAACCGGCTGACGTTGAAGCTCTGCTGGCTTCCGAGCTGGACGGCCAAACCGTTGAAGCTCTGGTAACCGCTAGCGTTGCTAAGATCGGCGAAAAGATTTCCGTTCGTCGTTTCGCTCTGTACGAAGCTCCGGAAGGCGTTGTTGCTGCTTACATCCATGGCGGCGGCAAAATCGGCGTTATTGTTGAATTAAAAGGCGGCAATGCTGAACTGGGTAAAGACGTTGCAATGCATGTTGCTGCTGCTAACCCGAGCTACCTGGAACGCTCTCAAGTACCGGCTGCTGAGCTGGAACACGAGAAAGAGGTTCTGTCCGAGCAAGCTAAAAACGAAGGCAAACCGGAAAAAATCATCGAGAAGATGGTTATGGGCCGTATCAACAAATACTACAAAGAAGTATGCTTGGTTGACCAAGAGTTCGTTAAAGATCCGGACCAAACAGTTGGCAAGCTGGTAAAAGCTGCAGGCGCTGAGGTTCTGGCATTCTCCCGTTTCCAACTGGGCGAAGGCATCGAAAAGAAACAAGAGGACTTTGCTGCAGAGGTTATGTCTCAAATTAAATAATTCGTTTAGTTTGGACTGCAACTGAACATTTAAGGCTATCACAAGCAATTGTGGTAGCCTTTTTTGCACTGCAAAACTTTTAAAAAGTGTAAAATAATATACATTTTTCCTGCTTGACTATACTCCTGCAAAAGAATATAATAACAACGTATTTTGTTTTAGCAGTCTAGTAAACTGCTGGGGAGGTTAATGTATAATGAATAAGTTTTTAAAATACGCTCTTGTAGGCGTACTGACAATGTTTGCTATCGTAGCTGCAGGCTGCGGCGGTTCTAAGGATGACGGCAAGGTAGATATGAATAAGCCCGTTATCGTAGGCGTAAACCCCGGTCCTCATGCTATTATTATGGATAACGTAAAGAAGATTGCCGAGAAAAAAGGCCTGAAGATTGAAGTTAAAGAGTTCAGCGATTTCGTAACTCCTAACTCCGCTCTGGCTTCCGGTGAAATCTGGGCTAACTGCTTCCAGCACGAGCCCTTCCTGAAGGCAACCATGAAGAAGGAGCCTTCCTTCAAGCTGGCTAAGGCCTTCAACACCGCTTTATTCCCGATTAACATCTATTCTAAAAAATTGAAACCCGGCGACACCATTCCTGACGGTGCGAAAATCGGTATTCCTAACGATCCGACCAACGGCGGCCGTGCTATTCTGCTGCTCGCTGCCAACAACCTGATTAAGGTTAAAGACCCGAAGGATGTTACCACCAGCGTTAAGGATATCACCGAAAATCCGCATCATTTCGAAATTGTTGAGCTGGAGGCTGCAGCAATTCCACGCAGCCTGGATGACCTGACCTGCGCAGCAATCAACACTACCTACGCAATCAGCGCCGGCCTGGACCCCGCCAAGGATCCTATCCTGCGTGAAACTAAGGATTCTCTGTATGTAAACATTGTTGCCGTACAGGAAAAGGACCTGAACGATCCGCGTCTGAAGATTTTCCAGGAAGCATATCAATCTAAGGAAAATGCAGAATTCATCGAGAAGAAATTCCCCGGTTCTGTATACTTAGGCTGGGATAATAAATAATGAGCTCATGGTCAACGCGCAAAACTCCTGCGGGAGCTTTGCCGTTGGCCTTTTCTCTATGCAAAGGTGGTAATTAAATCATGGATATTCAAGCACATATTAATGAGGTATGGCCCAAGCTGCATGCTATGGCGGAGCCTGCCTTCAAGGAAGTTAAGACAGCAGCTTTTCTGGCAGATTTTTTGCGTAAGCTGGGTTACGACGTAACAGAAAACGTCGGCAATACTACCGCACTTACCGCTGTGCTCGACAGCGGCAAGCCGGGACCTACGGTAGCAGTGCGCACCGATATGGATTGCCTGCTGTTTAAAAACGAGGACGGCTCGCTGGAGCCTATTCACGCCTGCGGCCATGATGCGCACATGACTATCGCTTTGGGTGTAGCCAAGCTGCTGCAAGAGCAGGGGCTTGCCTGCGGCCGCGTGAAGATTCTTTGCCAGCCTGCGGAGGAAATCGGCAGAGGCGCACTGGCAATGCTGGAGGCAGGCGCGCTGGATGATGTGCAGTACGCTTTGGGCTACCATGTAATGCCTAAGGATATGGCACGCAGCGGTCAGATTATCGCGCAGATCAACTGGACGGCCTGCACCCTGATGGAGGGCGAAATCCGTGGGTTGGCAGCGCATGGCTCCCAACCGCATTTGGGCGTGAACGCCATTGATGCCGGTGCCGCTATCGTCAATGCCATCAACGCGCTGCACAGCAACCCGCTTTTGGGCGGTAGCATCAAGACTACCCGCTTTATGGGCGGCGCAGGCTCGCTCAACGCTATCTGTGACAAGGTAAGCATCGGTTTTGACCTGCGCAGTACGTCGAACGCCGAAATGCTGGAGCTGCGCCGCAAAGTGGAGGAAATCGTCGTGAATACGGCGAAGGTGTACGGCGCGGAGGTGGATTGTCATATCGTCGGCACCTGCCCGGCGGCGGAGGCTGACCCGTCACTGTTGGCGCTGACGCAGGAGGTCATTTCCGCAGAGCTGGGAGCAGGGGGACTGATTCCAGCTGCCAATATTACGGTAGGCGAGGACTTCAACTTCTTCAAGCAGGAGCGTCCGCAGCTGAAAACTGCCAGCCTGGGCATTGGATGCAATTTGGAGCCGCGTCTGCATGACCGCGATATGCACTTTGACCACAGCGCACTGGCTAATGCTATCAACGTGCTGACAAATCTGACGCAACGTATTTTATGCGTAAAGCCGTAAGCATATCCTGAAAAATTATAAAGCAAAAGGCTTCTGCAGTAAGGTGTTGCCAAACTGCGGAAGCCTTAATTTTACGCTTATGATTCTTTTTATGCTTCTTTTATAGCTGCAGCGATGGCTGCAACAGCCTTGTCTTTAAGGCCGGTTGCTTCGATGCAGGGCTTGAATGTTGCGTTTTTACAAACTGCCGTCATAGCCTTTTCGCTGCTGCCCTTGCCGCTGCTACCGTAGGTGCAGACAGGGATAACTGTTTTGCCGCTCAGGTCGTTTTCCTCCAGGAAGGTGAGGATGATATTGGGGCAGGTGAACCACCAGATAGGGAACATCACCACAATGGTGTCATAGTCCTGCAGGTTCTGCGGCTTTGCCTTAATTGCCGGGCGGGCGTTCTGCAGATTTTCTATCTTGGCTTGGCCTACGCAGATAAGATAAGAGGAGGAATATTCTTTTACCGGCTCAATAGCAAAAAGGTCGGCGCCGGTTTGCTTGGCGGTGTCCTCGGCCAGCTTTTTGGTAATGCCTGTGCGTGTGAAATAGGCGATAAGAGTTTTCTTCATAATGGGAACCTCGCTTTCATATAATAACATTATAACACAATTTTAGACAAAGGCTGAATTTTCTTTACAGTTTTACTGTCAGCTTGTATATTTAGCTGATTTCATGTATAATAGAGTTAGTTTTTTTCAAATGGAGGGATGTCGATGAAAAAGTACTTTCTGCCAATAGGCAAACGACAGGAAGAGGTACTGCTCCCGGAGGAGCACGTTATATATGATATTCACGGCAACGAATCTACCGTCTGCGAGGACGTTGTTGCCGCTACTACCGAAGCAATCCGTAACCCGATCGGTACCAAGCCTCTGCGCGAAATTGTGCATGCAGGCGAAACTGTAACCATTGTCATCAGCGATATCACCCGTCTGTGCGGCACGTCCGAATTTCTGCCGGTTATTGTGGCCGAGCTGAACAGTGTGGGCGTAAAGGATGAGGACATCACTGTTATTGTTGCTACCGGTACCCACCGCGGTCATACGCATGAAGAGGATATCACCGTTTGCGGCGAGGAGATGGTGCGCCGTCTGAAAATCGTTCAGCATGACTCCCGCAAGAGCGAGGATATGGTACTGCTTGGCCAAACATCCTTCGGCAATGATGTTGCCATCAGCAAATATGTTGCCAATGCCGACAGAGTTATTCTGACCGGTGCCGTAACGCTGCATCCCTTTGCCGGCTTCGGCGGCGGACGCAAGGCTGTTATGCCGGGCGTAGCGGCATATGACAGCATTATGAAAAACCATTGTATGACTATGTCCCCGGTAGAAGGCGCAGGCTGCAACAAGGCCTGTGACGCAAGTCTGCTGGAGGGCAATCCCATTCATCAGGATATGTATGAATCCTGCAAGCTGCTGGATCCGGATTTTCTGGTGAATACTGTGTTTACTCCGGACGGAGAAATAAGTGAGGTTGTTGCAGGCCACTGGTACGAGGCATGGCAGAAAGGCTGTAAGGATTTGCTGGCTATGGCAGGCGTACACATCAAGCAGCTGGCTGATGTAGTAATTGCTTCCGCCGGCGGTTATCCCAAGGATTTGAATCTGTATCAGGCTACCAAGTGCCACATGAACGCACAGTTTGCGGTTAAGCACGGCGGTATCATGATTTTCACTTTGGACTGCCCGGATATTAAGGAGCCTGCTATTTTTACGGACTGCTTCAGCCGTAACGATATGGAGCAGTTTGAAAAGGATATCCGTGCTAATTTCACTATTCCGGCCTTTGTTGCCTTCAAGGCGCGCTGCATTGTCAACGATGTAACCGCTTATCTGGTAACACGTCCCGAGAACTTCGATTTTGTCCGCAAGACAGGTCATATTCCCTGTGCATCCTTGCAGGAGGCCTGGGAGCTGGCTCAGGAAAAACTTGCAGAGCAGGGCAAAAGGGATTACAATATTACCATTATGGGCCATGCGTCAGCTACGCTGCCTATTTTGGACAAATAAAATATTAAAGAATAATTTGGGGGGAACTTAATTATGAAAACAAGAAAAATTGGTATTATCGGTTTAGGTCACGTTGGTGCACATGTTGCGTACAGCCTGGCTATTCAGGGCATTGCCGCCGAGCTGGTGCTGGTAGACCCGAAAGAATCCAAGCTGGCTGCCGAGGTGCAGGACCTGCGCGACGCAATTCTGTATTGCCCGCATGATGTAAAAATCAACGGCGGTACCTACGCTGACTTGGGCGACTGCGACGCTATCGTCAACTGCATCGGTGATATCAATCTGGTTGCCAGCGGTGACCGCTTAGATGAACTTACCTTTACCGCAGCACAGGTTAAGGGTTATATCCACAAGGTTATGGCCAGCGGCTTCAACGGCTTCATTGTTAACATCACCAATCCTTGCGATGTTATCACCAACATCCTTTATCGCGAAAGCGGCCTGCCGAAAGGCCATGTAATCGGCACCGGTACCGGTCTGGATACCTCTCGTCTGGTATCTGCTTTATCCCTGCAGACCGGCGTTTCTCCGCAATCCATCAGCGCTTACATGATTGGCGAGCACGGCGCTTCCCAAATGGCTGCATGGTCCTGCGTAAACTTCAACGGCATTCCTTTAAGCTCTCTGGAGCATGAGGATCCTAAATTTGCTTTTGACAAACCGGAGCTGCAAAAACGCGCTATCGGCGGCGGCTGGGTAACCTACAGCGGCAAGCACTGCACCGAATACGGCATCTGCTCTACCGCAGCACGTATGGTACGCTGCATTTTCAACGACGAGCAACGCATTATGCCTGCTTCCATGCTGCTTGACGGCGAATACGGCGAAAAGGATGTCTTTGTAGGCGTTCCCGTACTGTTGGGCAAAAACGGTGCAGAGCGTGTGCTGGAGCTGCCTCTGACTGCTGAGGAGCTGGCAAACTTCCACAAATGCTGCGACGATGTACGTAAGAACATCAAAACCGCAGAAGGCATTGCTGCTGCAGAATGTAAATAATTTTTAAAGTATGTCTTGGAAAAGGCAGGCCGACAACGCTGCAAGGCGCTGCTTACGGCCTGCTTTTTTGCTGGTTATGCTACAAAGTTAACAAAAAAAGTGCCTTAGCAAAGATAATAGTTGAAAGTTTTGCAAATGAGTGGTAAAATATTTAGGTGATTCATAGCTATCATCAGTTTTATGGAAAGAGGGTAATATCATGACGCGTATCAATAGAGTTTTGGAGCATATGGCCAAGCTGCAGGTAGACAGTGTCATTATTAAGGATGTTACCACAATCCGTTATCTGACCGGCTTTACAGGAGATTCCAGTCTGCTGTATCTGGACAGACAACAGGGCGTGCTGATTACGGATGGCCGTTATACAGAGCAGGCCAGAAACGAAATGAAGTTCTTCAAGGTGCTGGAGTATACTCCGGCAGGTGCGCACAGCATCTGGGCTGCCGCTGCAGATTTGGCAAAGAATGCCCAAGCGCAGGTAGTGGGCTTTGACGGAGCGTATTACAGCTATGATGATTATACTGTGCTGCACGAGCTTTTGGGCGAAACCTATATGCAGAGCATTGATTTCAGCGATATCCGCATGATCAAGGATAAAAAAGAGCTGGACATGCTGCTGAAGGCTGCCAGCATTGCTGACGAAGCCTTTATCCATCTGCTGGAGGATATCAAGCCCGGCTGTACCGAGCGCAGTCTGGCAGGCCGTCTGGAATACTATATGCGTGCCTTGGGAAGCGAAAAGGCTTCCTTTGATACGATTGTAGCCTCCGGCGTACGCAGTGCTTTGCCGCATGGCATGGCATCCGACAAGGTTATCGAGGTCGGTGATTTTATTACCTTTGACTTCGGCGCTGTCTATAAGGGATATCATTCCGATATGACGCGTACATTGGTAGTGGGCCTGGCAAATTCCTGGCAGCAGGAAATTTATACTATAGTTGAAGAAGCACAGCGCAAGGGCCTGAAGGCTGCGGAGGCTGGCATGACCGGCAGAGAGCTGGACGCTATTGTGCGTGACAGCATTACCGCCTGCGGCTACGGCGATTATTATGTGCATGGAACAGGTCACGGTGTAGGCCTGGAAATCCACGAAATGCCGATGATTAACAAGCGTGGCGCTACAGTGCTGCAGACAGGCATGATCTTCACTATTGAACCTGGTATATACATTCCCGGTAAAGGCGGGGTACGTATAGAAGATACTGTTGTTTTGACAGAGGATGGGGCGAGAGCCTTGAACGGTGTCAAAAAGCAGCTTATTGAAATTGTCTAATATTTAAATTTATAGGAGGGCTTCCAATGATTTCCACAAACGAATTTAAAACCAACGTAACTGTTACCATCGATGGCGACGCTTGGCAGGTTGTTGAATTCCAACACGTAAAACCTGGTAAGGGTGCTGCTTTCGTACGTGCAAAAATGCGCAACCTGTGCACCGGTGCTGTTGTTGAGCGTACCTTCAACGCAGGCGAGCGTCTGCCGAAGGCTCACATCGACCGTCGCGAAATGCAATATCTGTATGAATCCGACGGCATGTATGTATTCATGGACAATGAAACCTACGAACAAACCGAGCTGAGCAAAGAAACTCTGGGCAGCGCACTGAACTTCCTGAAAGAGAACATGGACGTTAAAATCATGATTTATGACAACCGTGTACTGGGCGTTGACCTGCCGAACACTGTAGAACTGACTGTAGTTGAAACCGAACCCGGCATCAAAGGCGATACCGCTACCGGCGGCAGCAAGAACGCTACCATGGATACCGGCTATGTTGTTAAGGTTCCTCTGTTCATCAACGAGGGCGACGTTCTGGCTATCGATACCAGAACCGGCGACTACATTTCCCGCGCTTAATTTTAATTAAGAATTACGCAACAGCTGCTGCAGGCTTGTTCTGTTACTTATGGTGACGGAACCTGCCTGCGGCAGCTTTTTTGGTTCTATAATAAGTGTTGGGGTCTTGACCTAATCAAGGACAAGGTTTCTTGCACTTATTTTTTTGCTTGAATTGTGACGTTAAAAGCGTTACGATTATCTTGGGAGGCGATAATAATGGAAAAAACTGCAACTTTAAATTTACGCGTTAATCCTGATGTTAAGGAAAAGGCTGAAGAAGTATTAAGCAAACTGGGCGTACCAATGTCGACTGCTATAACGATGTACTTGAATCAGATTGTTCTTACGGGCGGAATACCGTTTTCTGTTACGCTGCCTAAAGCACCTGTGGCAGTTAATGCTGATATGATGACTAATGCGCAGCTACATGACAAGTTGGCAAAGGGTTATGCTGATATAGAAGCTGGCAGAGTTTATAAAGCTGCGGAAACGTTTGCTGGCAAGAATTAGATAATATGTTATAATATAGTGTCAAGAAAAATTATGGAGGCGTAAGCACAATGAATTATACAGAGAGCCTGGCGTATTTAGACAGCCGGGCAAGTTTGGTATTAAATTAGGTATGGAGCGCATTGAAGGTCTTTTGCGCTAGCTGGGCAATCCTGAGCAAAAAATCAAAACCGTACATGTTACGGGTGCGCATGGTCTGCTGGCGTTTCTTGTTGTCTGGTGGGGAATTTTCCTGCCTGCCGGCTGGAGGCTTGCTTATCACGGTCGCAGCCTTTGGCTGAAGGCGATGGGACGCGGCTATGTGCTGGCGACGGTGGGCATTATCGTCGGCGGCCTGACTGACCACGTGTATTTTAATACGCAGATGGGCTTGTGCTTCTGGACGCTGGGCGGACTGACGATGCTATGCAAAAAGCTGAATGAAGAATATGATTAAAGAATTTAGAGGAGAAAGATGAGTTTTTTAAGAGCGCATGGAGAAAAAGAGAAACAGGAAAGAGTGCAGCAGATAATAGATGCCACGATAAAACTGTATGATGAGATTGGCTATGATAAGATTACTTTTAGTAAAATTGCCTTAAATCTCAATTTCAGCAGAATAAATTTATATAATTACTTTTCTTGTAAAGAGGATATTTTTTTACTGATTCTCATGCAGGAAATCAGGCAGATGGTGGCAGATGCAGAGGTAAGCTTTACAGCTCCTATTGATGATCTGGATGCTTTTTGTCAAAAATGGGCGGCTATGCTGCTAAGGCATGAGCGCCTGCTGTCTATTTTTTCTATTACGAATACGATAATTTTAGCAGGAGCGAGCGATGAACAGCATAAGGAATTTAGGCAGCAAATGCATGTTGATTATTGTCGCTTGGCGGCTGTAGCAAGGGTTGCTTTACCACAGCTTGATGCAGAGCAAGCCATTCTCTTTATAAATTTAGAGAACAGCTTTGCTTTGGTACTCTATCCTGCAAGTTGTGAATATAAAAAAGCTAATAACATAACTATTTTCTATGAAATTGGCTATGGTACAAGAGAATTTATACCGCAGTTTGTTGCCTATCTCAAGGTTGTTTTGGCAGGTCTTTTGACTTGAAAGATTTTATAGCAGCGTTCTTCAGCTGCTATATTTTTTTGGCAAAAATCTAAATTACACCTTGAAATTTAGAATCGCAAGTGCTATAATGTTAGTGCAATAAAAGTTCTAATAGCATAGATTGTTATTTTTACATCTATCTTAGAATGAATACTTGAAAGGAGTATGTGTATGAAGTTAACTTGGAAAAATTTTTCAGCAACGGCTCTTGCTGCTGTTATGGCGTTGTCTTTAGCTGGTTGCGGAGGCAGTAAGTCTGATGATGCTAAGGCGTCTGGTAATAAGGTTTTAAAATTTGGTGTGGTAAACTTTGCCGATAATCTTGAGCCTACGAACCATGCTGTTGGCTGGGCGCTGACGCGTTATGGCTTAGGCGAGACTTTGATTAAATTTGATGAAAAAATGAATGTGAAGCCTTGGATTGCCGAAAGCTGGTCGGTTGCCGACGACAAGCTTACCTGGACCTTCAAAATTAATGATAAAGCAAAATTTTCGAATGGTAACAAGGTTACTGCTGAAGCCTGCATGTCTTCCATTCAAAGAACTATTGATAAATCTTTAGAAGCAAAAACCTGGGCGCAGATTGCTTCTATGAAGGCAGAAGGACAGAATCTGATTATTAAAACCACGAAGCCGACTCCTGGTCTGCCTGGAGTTTTAGGTGATCCTTATTTTGTTATCGTTGATACGAGCGTTAAGGATAGAGACATTTTGCGCATGGGACCTATCTGCACAGGTCCATATATAGTGGAATCTTTCAACCAGAATAAGGCTGTCATGAAGGCTAATCCTAATTACTGGGATGGCAAGGTACCCTATGATACTGTGGAGATTCCTTCTGTTAATGATCCCAATACCAGGGCTATGGCGCTGCAAAAGGGAGAGATAGATGTTGCTGTTAATGTAGCTTATGGTGATATGCCGCTCTTTAGAGATAAAAAAGGTTATCATGTAAGTGAAATGGCGTCTATTCGTGATTGCTTGGCTAGAATGAATGTTAATGAGGGCAGGCCTTTAGCAGATCTGCGTGTAAGACAAGCTCTGTTATCTGCACTGGACCGCCCTACTTACTGCAAGACTTTGCTGCATAATACCTTTGTTCCTGGTGGGCCTGCTATGCCGCCGACTTTGGATTTTGGTTATAATGAACTAAAAGATCCGAACACTTATAATGTTGAGCGTGCAAAACAGTTGCTTGCTGAGGCTGGTTGGAAAGATAGTGATGGAGATGGTTTTGTAGATAAGGATGGCAAAAACTTAGAGCTTGAGTATGTTATCTATACCAGCCGTGCCGAATTGCCTATTTTTGCAGAGGCAACTCAGGCTGATGCGAAGAAGGTTGGTATTAAAATCAATATTAAGGCTGTAGACTATAATGTGCTTGATAGCATTGGTACAAGTGGCAAATATGATTTGCTTATTTCTAATATTTTGTCTGAGCAGGCTGGCTCACCCATAAACTTTATGAATATGTATTGGCGTACTAATGTGAATGGTTCCAATCCACAAAATGGCTCTGGCTATAGTAATGCTAAATATGATGCCTTGGGTGATCAATATATTAGTGAATTTGATGAAAGCAAGCGCCGCCAGTATATCATTGATATGCAAAAGATTTTGCTCGATGATGCGGCAACGATTATCTATGGACATCCGCAGACTAATATTGTAAGCTCTAGCAAGGTTGCTAATGCCAACATTCAGGCTTGCGATTTCTATTGGCTCACGAAAGACTGGCAGCCTGCAAATTAATATGAAGTGCAGATTTTTAGGAAGCAACAGGCTATGTTCTCCATGTCGATTTTATGATAGTGAAAAGAACTGCACCAATTAAGCGCATTACTAAGGGTGAATATCTTGATGCAGATGCTTCCTGGCGATGGTATGCCTTTGTGTCGCGTGAGGACAAAGTGCATAAGGGGCAGAAGCTGGGCAAAATCCGCGATTTGTTTGGCAACGTGTTGCATGAGTATTATGCTAAATTAGACGGCGTAGTGCTCATGGTAGTAGCGACATTAGATATAAAAAAAGAAAATCCAATTCTAGCCTATGGCGATTAATTTTTCTACGGAAAGCACGCTGCTGCTTTCCGTATTTTTGTAATATCATTTATAAAAATCTTGGTACTTTCTTTTCCCACGAGAAATGTAACAATTTTTGTTGACAACTTAGCATGTATGTTGTATCATTTTGCCCATAGCTTAATATTGAGCGACGAAGAGAAGAGTAAATGTACGAGCTTGGCAAAGAGAGCCTTCGTGATGGTGCAAGAGGGAGCAGGTGGTGACATTGAAGATGGTCTTGGAGCTGATTGGCTGAGACGCGTGCGGTTAGGTCGTCCGGGAGCACTCGTTATAGTGCTGGAGTATTAAAGGGTAAGCCAAATCCCTGCGTACTTGATGAGGTGCATATGGCGACATATGTATGAATTAGGGTGGTAACACGAAACGACGCTTTCGTCCCTGTAGGTTTACAGGAACGGAAGCTTTTTTTGTATATTTGCATGCGTGTATTGTGCACTGAATTTGTTCAAAATTTACAAAAATAACAAGTGTACTTTTCAAGAGAACAGTGGTATAATATTAAAAGAACTTTGTATGAAGAAAGGGGACACTAGTATGTCTGAAAAATCTACATTCTATTTGGTTCGCGAAGAAATTCTTCCTGAAGCAATTAAAAAAACTATAAAGGTTAAAGAAATCCTCAAACGCGGCGAAATCAAAACTATCAACGAAGCAGTTGAAAAAATGGGCCTGAGCCGCAGTGCTTATTACAAATATAAGGATTTCGTTTTTCCGTTCTATGAAGCAAGCAAGGAAAAAATTATTACCTTGTCCTTATTGCTGGAGCACAAATCCGGCGTGTTGTCCAAGGTTCTGAATACTGTTGCCGACGATTCCGGCAGCATCATGACCATCAACCAAGGCATTCCTCTGCAGGGCGTTGCCAACACCACTATTTCTATCGAAACCAAGCATCTGACGATAGATCTGGAGGCGTTGCTGGACAAGCTGCGCATGATTGACGGCGTAAAACGTCTGGAAGTTTTAGGTCAGGTATAACCGATTACTGATTGAGGTATTGGAGGGGTACTAAATGAAGGATTTTGTAAATGTTGGTCTGTTGGGCGCCGGCACTGTCGGTGGCGGCGTGCTGAAGGTTTTAGAGAAAAATGCAGAAAAAATAGCCAAAGAGGTAGGCAAGCCGGTAAGAATCACCAAGGTGCTTGACCGCCATGTAGACCGCCTGAAACAGGAATACGGTGATAAATATATTTTTACCGATAATGCCGATGAGGTGCTTGAGGATAAGGATATTGATATTATCGTTGAGCTGCTGGGCCGCGAGCATCCTGCCAAGGAATTTATCGCCAGAGCCTTTGCCAACGGCAAGCATGTTGTTACTGCCAACAAGGACGTTCTGGCTAAATTCGGCTCCGAGCTGTTCCCGCTTGCGCATGAGCATAACTGCGACTTTATGTTTGAGGCCAGTGTCTGCGGCGGTATTCCTATCATCGGACCTTTGAAAACCAGTATGGCAGCCAATCAGATTACCTCTATCATGGGTATCGTGAACGGCACCACCAACTATATGCTGTCCAAGATGGCTAACGAACACCTTGATTACGATGAGGTGCTGAAGGAAGCGCAGGCAAAGGGATATGCAGAGTCCGATCCTACTGCCGATGTCGGAGGCCTGGATGCTGCGCGTAAAATTACTATTCTGGCATCTATCGCCTTCAATACACGCTTTAATCTGGACGATGTGCAGGTTGAAGGCATTGAAAGCATCGAAGCCTGCGATATAAAATACGCAACCAACCTCGGTTACGCAGTAAAGCTTTTGGCTATCGCCAAGAACGATCCGGAAAACGGTGTCAGCCTGCGTGTTAACCCGACTATGATTCCGCTTTCTCATCCGCTGGCAGGCGTAAACGGCGTCTACAACGCAGTTTTTGTCAACGGTGACGCTATCGGTGAGGCAATGTTCCTGGGCCTCGGTGCAGGCCGTCTGCCGACTGCAAGCTCTGTCTGCGGCGATATTATTGATATTGCGCGTAATATGCAGCACAAGTCCACCGGACGCATCAGCTGCACCTGCTTTGAGGAAAAACGCCTCTGCCCGCCTGATAAAATGTCCGCACCGGCCTACATCCGTCTGCAGGTAGCAGATAAACCGGGCGCACTGGCAGCCATCGCTGCAGCCTTCGGCGCACAGAACGTGAGCCTGCGCAATGTTGTGCAGACTAATGATGTTCTGAGCAATAAGGCGGAGATTGTTGTAATTACCCACAGTGTTTCGGAGGCTAATCTGCAGATGGCGCTGCAAATTTTGCGCGTACTGCCAGTAGTAGAAGCAATCAGCTGTGTGATTCGTGTAGAAGACAGCCATTTGGCATAAAGAGGCGGCAGCATGAAAAAAGTATTTATTCAGGTTCCCGCAACCTCAGCCAACTGCGGCCCCGGCTTTGATACCCTCGGTCTGGCCTGCAATCTGTATAACGAAGTAAGCTATGAAATAACCGATAAGAAGGGCTTTCAGCTGGAGGTAGAGGGCGAGGGCGCAGATTATCTGAAGCCGTTTGGCCGTAATTTGGCTTTCGCCAGCTTTCTGCGCGTGTGGAACGCCGTAACCGACGGCCAGCGCATCGGTCTGAAGGTAAAGATGCTCAACCGCATTCCTATGTCCCGCGGTCTGGGCAGCAGCTCCAGTGCGATTGTTGCCGGTCTGTTTGCAGCCAACGCTTTGTGTGATGACCATTATACCAAGGATGAGCTTCTCGGTATCGCTACGGAAATCGAGGGCCACCCCGATAATGTGGCACCGGCGCTGTACGGCGGCTTCACCATCAGCTATATGGAGCAGGAGAAGGCGCATTCTTTGCGTCTGCTGCCTGCCAAGCCGTTGAAGTTCATCGCCGTTGTTCCCGATAGCAAGCTGCCAACGTCGCTTGCACGTCAGGCTATTCCCAAAACTGTACCGCACAAGGACGCAGTGTATAACACCTCCAGAGCTTCGCTTTTGGTCGGTGCGCTGCTGAGCGGCAATTATGAGTATCTGGGCATGGCGCTGGAGGACAAGCTGCATCAGCCGTACCGTGCGCATCTTATTCCGGGTTTGTCCAATGTTTTTGCGGCTGCCAAAGAGGCAGGTGCTTATAACGCTATTATCAGCGGTGCAGGCTCTACGGTGATGGCCTATGCTTCGCCGGAGGCAGACTGTGAGCGCATTGCCAAGGCTATGGTAGACGTGTTTGCGGCCAATAATGAGCACGCCTGCTATCATATTCTGGACCTGGATACAGACGGTGTAAAAAAAGTTTAAAATAATTTATAAAATAGTGTTGACAAAATCCAAATAAACCTGTATAATACTCCTTGTGATTCGGGGCGTGGCTCAGCTTGGTAGAGCGCTTCCTTGGGGTGGAAGAGGTCGTGGGTTCGAATCCCGCCGCTCCGACCAATGTCGGACTTATAGCCTTTACGTTTTAGCGTAAAGGCTTTTTTCATGTTTAAAAGGAAGTTGGGGCACGCGTAAAAACATTATAATGCTCTCGATAAGAGCTTGGGAAAAACTAATCTTATAAACTTAGAACCGATTTTGGTTCTTTTTATTTGCGTAAATTTACATAAAAGTGTGATTCAGAACACAAAGAATCCCATAAAAATGTGAGTAGTAAGCATTTTATACAATTCGCTCTGCGATACGCCCCAAACAACCCTCATTTTAAAGAAAAATTATTAGGGAAAAACAATCTGATATGTTATAATATAGAACGTGTGAATATATTTTGCGCAGCTGTCGGGCAGCAGAGGTGAATACAACTGCCGCTGACGGCATAATAAAGCAATTTGAACAGTAATTGACAGCAAAAGCTGCAAAACATCAAGCCGAAGCCTTACAGCTTGGGAACACAGCTTCCCGACAGCCACGGCATTACTGATTACTGTTATAGCAGAGCGCCTTGCATTCGAAGTAAGGGCTTTTTCATATTATATTGGGAGGTTTTGACCGATGATTCGTACATTGGAATTCGTCTGCAGTGAATGCGGCGAACATTTTGTGCCCGGAGAAAAATTGTATTATCGTGATAATTACATGAACAACAGCATTCGCGATACCAAATTTATCTGCCCGGACTGCATTGCCCGTTGGCAGCAGAAATGGCAGATTAAAACAGCCAGCTTTCATGAGGTTGACTATGTGCTGACAGTTGACCTGGAGCTGGAGGACGGCACCGTCTATAACAACATGGACTGCACGCCGATAGATGAAACAGAAACCGTTGTCCTGGGAGAGGACGTGCCGGTAGAGGCACAGCAGGAGCTGTATAAAATCTATGCAGCCTGGGATAAGGAGCGCAAGGCGCACATCCTGAAGGACTGCACCTTCAAGGATGAATTCATGCGCACCTCCTTCACCTGCGAAACCTACAGCGGTGAACGCTACGAGAACGTTGCCTTCCGCGTAACCATGCGCGGTGAGCTGCAGACGGAAATCCCTGTTCCCGACTACATTAAAATGCAGATTCTTGATGCCTACAAGCTGTACGAGGAGCAGAACGCCGATTATCCGGCAGTAGACGAGCTGGTTTCCGATGAGGATGAAATTGCCAGGATTACCAAAAATTTAAAGAAATAGGAGAGCATATACATAATGACAGAATTGATGGATAAAATTAAGAAACGCCGTACCTTCGCTATTATTTCTCACCCTGACGCAGGTAAAACAACCCTTACCGAAAAGCTGTTGCTTTACGGCGGAGCTATTCACCTGGCAGGCTCTGTAAAGGCCAGAAAGAGCAATAAGCACGCTGTATCCGACTGGATGGAGATTGAAAAGCAGCGTGGTATTTCCGTTACCTCTTCCGTACTGCAATTTGATTACGACGGCTTCCGCGTAAACATTCTGGATACCCCCGGTCACCAGGACTTCTCCGAGGATACCTACCGTACATTGATGGCTGCCGACAGCGCTGTTATGCTGATTGACGCTGCCAAGGGCGTAGAGCCGCAGACCAAGAAGCTGTTCTGGGTTTGCCACCGCCGTCGTCTGCCTATCTTTACCTTTGTCAACAAGCTGGACCGCTACGGCCGTAACCCCTTCGACCTGATGGACGAGCTGGAAAAGGTGCTGAACATCCGCGCATATCCGATTAACTGGCCTATCGGTATCGACGGCCATTATAAAGGCGTGTATAACCGTCTGGAAAACACCATTGAGCTGTTCGAGGACGACACCAGCCATGGTGCCAAAAAGCTGAAATCCACTACCGGTTCTTTAGATGATCCCAAAATCAGAGAGCTGCTGGGCGACGAGCTGTACGAAAACCTGTGCAATGACATCGAGCTGCTGGACATGGCAGGCGATGAGTTTGACATGGAAAAGGTTAACACCGGCGAGCTGACTCCGATGTTCTTCGGCAGTGCTATGACCAACTTTGGCGTACAGAGCTTCCTGGAAAAATTTTTGGAAATGTCTCCCATGCCACAGCCAAGAATGCTGCAGGATGGTACAATATTGTCACCGGAGAACGAAAAATTCTCTGCTTTTGTTTTTAAAATCCAGGCTAATATGAATCCTGCTCACCGTGACAGAATTTCCTTCATGCGTATTTGTTCCGGCGTCTTTGACAAGGGAATGAGCGTTTACCACAAGCAATCAGGTAAGATGGTTAAGCTGGCACAGCCGCAGCAGTTCCTGGCTCAGGAGCGCACAATAGTGGAAAAAGCATATCCAGGTGACATTATCGGCGTTTTTGATCCGGGTATCTTCGGTATCGGTGATTCCCTGAGCGACAGCAGCCTGAAGCTGCAATTTGAAGACTTCCCCGTATTCCCGCCGGAAATTTTTGCCCGCGTACAGCCTAAGGATTCCCTCAAACGCAAGCAGTTTGAAAAGGGTATCATCCAGCTGTCGCAGGAGGGTGCTATTCAGGTATTCCGTCAGGAGGGCGTAGGTCTTGAAAGCTATATCGTCGGCGTAGTCGGCGTACTGCAGCTGGAGGTTCTGGAATACCGTCTGCTCAACGAGTACAGCTCTAAGCTGCTGATGAATCAGCTGCCGTACTCCGTTGCACGTTGGGTATATGCAGAGGATAAGAAGCTGATTGAGAACATTAAAGGCTTGGATAACGGAATGCTTGTTTATGATAAAAAGGACAGACCTGTTATTCTTGTAAATAACGAGTGGTCCCTGAATTGGATTCTGGAACGAAATCCTGGTATTCAGTTCCTGACGGTACCTGCTGATGTGGAGAAAATCTAAAGATAATTACAATTACAAATCAGGAAAAACGCTTTCACTTTTACAGAAAATAGTAGTACTTATTACGCTCGTAGTGTGTATCGCATTGCTGCCGACCTCTTTGTTTACGACGCAAAAGGTGGCGCGGGTAATTTATGACCGCGTCAGTATCAATGCCGTAAGCATCAACAACATTCTCTGTAACTCTCCGGAAATAAGGGAGAGCCTGGAGAAGCAGAACAAGAGGCCGGAGGATTCCGTAGACAGCTTTATGGCTGCCTTTGTTAACGATGTTGACCATTCGGATGAAGCTGGCGTAGCGATTTACGACAAGAACCGCCATCTGCGCGTGTTGTATAACCCCGGCAAGCTGCCTGACTTCGAGCATAGTGCGCGTAATCTGGTAGACAAATATGCGGGACGCAACAATATTTCCTATAAGGAAAACTACTCGATTCCCAATAAGGCTATTGGCTTTGTCAAAGATGACAATAAAAAAACCATCGGTTATGTTGTTACCGGTTATTCCGATGAAATCGTCAATAACTCAACAATAGACGCGGTTTTATTCTTGCTGTCTATGACGTTGCTTGGTCTGATAGTCGGCATTTGGGGTGCAATTTATCTGGCGCAGAGGATTAAACGTGTACTTTTCGGCTATGAGCCGGAAGAAATCGCCAGAATGCTGCAGGAACGCGACGTTATTCTTAACTCTGTACGTGAAGGTATTATCAATATCAACAGCAACGGCTGCATCACGCTTGTAAACTCCGAGGCCCAATTGCTTTTGAAGCAAGCAGGTATTGAAGGAGTTAATGAACTATTTGGGAAATCTGCTAAAGATGTCTTGAAACGTGTGCCGTGGGATGATATTATAAAAGAAGGTAAAACTTTAGTTGATGCCAGTGTCAAGATGGGTAATACCGTCTTTATTATTACTGCAGTACCGCTGCTGGATGGCAAGAACATTATCGGTGCCGTAATTACCTTCCGCAAAAAATCTGTAGTAGAAGAGATGGCTAACCAGCTGACAGGCTTTAAAAATTATGCTACTGCTTTAAGAGCGCAGACACATGAGTTTATGAACAAAATGCATGTGATTATGGGCCTGATAGATATGAAGGCCTATGACGAGCTGAAGAATTTTACGCAGGAAATTGCCTATAACAGACAATCTGAGGTTTCTTATGTAGTAACCCGCCTGAAAGACATTACATTATCAGGCTTTATCCTCGGTAAAATAAGCCGCAGCCGTGAGCTTGATATCGACTTTTCTCTGACGGAGGAAAGCGAGCTGCACAGTGAGCTGGATGTGCCTTCGGTACATGATATTGTACTGATTGCCGGCAATATTATTGAAAACGCCTTTGATGCGTTGAAGAATTTTGACGGTGAACGCATCGTTAATCTCTCGATTCTGGATTTTGACCGCGAGATTGTTATTGTCGTGGAGGATTCCGGTCCCGGTATGAGTGACGAGATACGCGAGCATATCTTCCAGCGTGGCTTCAGCAGCAAGTGCGAAAGCGGTCATGGCTTTGGCTTATATCTGGTTAAGCAAAGCATCAATAACCTTAATGGCACCATTACTGTGGAGTCTGCTCCGGGTGAGGGCACTACCTTTACCGTAAGGCTTCCGACCAGGAAAGAGGGGGATTAAGATGATTAACGTGTTAGTTGTAGAAGATGACCCGATGGTTGCCCAATTACATGAACACTATCTCAGCCAGATCAAGGGCTTTCAACTGTGCGATATCGCAGGTAACGGAGATACTGCACTGAAGCTGCTGCGTCAGAACAAATACGATTTAATCATTCTTGATGTCTTTATGCCTACTATGGATGGTTTACAGCTTTTGGCTAAAATACGCGAGAATGGTTATGATGTAGATGTCATCATCGTTTCGGCAGCAAACGATAAGGATAAAATTAAGCTGGCGCTGCGTTTGGGCGCTGTCGATTATATTATCAAGCCCTTTGAGTTTGAACGCTTTAACCTTGCACTGAACAATTATCTGAAGCGTTATCAGATTGTTGAGGAGCAGGGCATCATTAAGCAGGCTGACCTTGATACTACTATTATGCGTCAGGAAAATCAGGTTGCGGTAACTTTGCCCAAGGGACTTGATAAAAACACCTTAGGCACTGTTTGGGATTGCATCTGCGGTATTGACGGCATGTTTACTACCGAAGAGGTGGCAGGCATGGTAGGAATCTCCCGCGTTTCTATCCGTAAATATCTGGAGTTTTTGAAATCCCTGCATCTGCTGAAGCTGGATCTGCACCGCGGCAGCGTTGGCAGACCGGTCTATAAGTATTTGTGCCTTGATAAGCAGAGCGATGTGCTGAAGGCGTATATACAGTAAAGCGATTCAGGTGAACCCTCGGCATTATTTGTCTGAGGGTTCGCTTTTTCTTATACAGATTTGAAATAATCGTTAAAGTAGTGTACAATAGTAGTATTATTATGCAGAAAAGAGGGGGCAAAACATATGCAAGACCCGATTAAAATATTAGGCGTGCCTGTACACGCAATGACTATGCAGGAGGCAGTGAAAACGCTTGAAGAAAGAATGCTCGCCAAGGAGCAGACCTTCGTTGTCACTGCGAATGCCGAAATCATCATGATGTGCCAGGAGAACGCAGAGTACAAAAAAATTATCTGCGAGGATGCGGAGCTGGTGCTGCCCGACGGCGCCGGTGCCGTGTGGGCAGGCAGACACCTGGGCTACAAGGTGCCGGAGCGTGTAGCAGGCTTTGACCTGTACAACGAGCTGTTGGATTTATCGGCGCACAAGGGCTATAAGGCGTACTTTTTCGGCGGCAGTCCGGGAGTTGCCGAAGCTGCGAAGGCAAAGGCCGAGGAGCTTTATCCGAGCGTAAAGGTAGTAGGCTGCCACAACGGTTATTTCAAAGATGAGGATGTGCCGCAGATTATTGCGGACATCAACGCCAGCGGTGCAGATATGCTTTTCGTTGCCTTGGGGGCACCGAAGCAGGAAAAATGGCTGGTAGCACACCGCGCAGAGCTGAACGCCAAAATTCTGATGGGCATCGGCGGCAGCTTTGACGTGCTCGCCGGTAAAATGGAGCGCGCACCTAAATGGATGCAGGATGCTTCTTTGGAATGGGCCTTCCGCCTGTACAAGCAGCCCAGCCGTTTTATGCGTATGATGGCGCTGCCTAAGTTTGTAATCAAGGTAATGGCATCCAAGTTCTGATACATACCGAAAAACGTTGTGCTTGCCGAAAGTGCTAAGAATTTTACACTTATATAGACAAAAGCAGGTAGGTGTATTATAATAAAGTGATGGAAGTAGCATTCCATCACTTTTTATATCCGCGAAAAACAGACTGCACAGTCAGTTCAAGGTTGTTTGCTGATATGAAATTTTAGATTAAAAGAAATATTCGCAGGAAAGCGAGGCTTTATATGTTTATTGTAAAAGATGGTTATATTTATGTTGGTGTTTCTCTGTTGGTGGCTGCAATAGTATATTATTTCTTCGGCGCTGTGTGGGCCGTAATCCCCGTAGTGCTGGCGTTATACTTTGCCTACTTCTTCCGCGATTTTCACCGCGTTACGCCTTATGATCCCAACATCCTGTATTCGCCTGCAGACGGTACGGTAATGGGCGTAGATGAATTTTTTGATGATGAATATCTCAACGAGCCTGCGACTAAGGTAACTATCTTCCTTTCCGTATTCAACGTGCACACCAACCGTGCGCCGCTCGACGGCGAAATCAAATATCAGCGCTATACCTGTGGTCAGTTCGTACCTGCGTATGAGAAAAATGCTTCTTTCGAAAACGAGCGTCATGCTATCGGTATGGATAACGGCCGTATGCGTTTCCTGGTAATCCAGATTGCCGGTCTGCTGGCACGCCGCATCGTTTCCTGGGTAACTGTAGGCACCAAGCTTCAACAGGGCGAAACCTACGGCATGATCAAATTCGGCTCCAGCACCGAGCTGGTAGTTCCCAGAAATGTTGAAATCACTGTTAAGAAGGGTGATAAGGTTGTTGGCGGTATTACCGTAGTGGGGAGGGTTAAAGAACAATGAACTGGCGTCGTCTGATTCCGAACAGCATCAGCTCTGCGAGCCTTATTTTCGGTGTGCTGTCTATCTTTAAAACTATCGAGGGTGATTTCTTCCTTGCCCCCGTTTTCATCGTAATCGCTGTAATTTTTGACTCTATGGATGGCCGTGCTGCCCGCGCTCTCGGCGTTGGCGGCGGGGACTTCGGCAAGGAGATGGATTCTCTCTGCGACATGTGCTCCTTCGGTGTTGCGCCTGCCATCATGATTTATATGTATGGTCTGCAGGAGCTGGGCCTTGCAGGTCAGGTTATCGCTGCATTCTTCGCTGTTGGCGGCTGCCTGCGTCTGGCACGCTTCAACTGCAACACCGGTGTTGTACACGGTTATTTCCAGGGCATGCCCATTCCGGCTGGTGCCTGCTTCTTGGCAACCTATGTTGTTTCCGGCTATCAATTCGCTCCGGCTGTGCTGGCAGCAGTTACTCTGGTAATTGCCTGCATCATGTACAGTGAGGTCAAATTTCCGGATTTCAAGGGCAAGGGCAATCCTATGTACCGTTTGCCTGTAATCATTGCCGTAATTGTCGGTGCCGTAATGCTGTACGAGCGTCCCGGTGCGTGGCCGTTTGTCGCAATGTTCACCTATACGCTGGCAGGCATTGTAAACCATGTTTACCGTGCTCTTACAGGTAAGAACAAATAATTTGCCGTTAGGGGAGTAAAGGAGATTTTTGATGTATACAGCTTTTGATATAATCATGATACCTTTGCAGCTATTGATTATATTTTTTACGCTCTACTACTTTTTTGTTTCTTGGTTCGGCCTGTTCGGCAAGAAGAAGGAAGTTAAGATATATAATGAAAGCAAAACCTTTGCCTTGATTGCCTGCGCGCATAACGAGGAAAGAGTTATTGCTCAATTGGTAGATAACCTGCGCCGTCTGAATTATAATGACGCTTTATATGATATCTATGTTGTTGCAGACAACTGCTCGGACAAAACCGCAGAGGTTGCACGCAAGGCCGGCGCGCTGGTGCATGAGCGCTTCAGTGAAACCGGTAAGGGCAAGGGCTTTGCTCTCGCGTGGATGTTCGACAGACTGTTCAAGCTGGATAAGAAATATGATGCAGTTTGCGTTTTCGATGCCGATAACCTGGTGCATCCCAACTTCCTGCAGGAGATGAACAGCCGTCTGTGCAATGGCGAACGCATTATCCAAGGCTATATGGATGCCAAAAACCCGACTGATACCTGGGTAAGCGGCGTATTTGCAATTTCCTTCTGGATTGTTAACCATGTATGGAGTTTGGCAAAGTATAACATGGGCCTGTCCTGCTGCCTTGGCGGCACCGGCATGTGCTTTGACACCGAGGTGCTGAAGCGTTACGGCTGGCGTGCAACCTGCCTGACCGAGGATATGGAGTTCACCATTCAGGCGATGATGGAAGGCATTCCTACAACCTGGGCGCATGACGCAATCATTTACGATGAAAAGCCGCTGACCTTCAAGCAGACCTGGAACCAGCGTAAGCGTTGGTCACAGGGCCACTTTGACGTTGCGGACCGCTATCTCATCCCGATGATCAAAAAAGCAATCAAGACACGTAATATCGTCATGCTGGACTGCTCTGTGAACCTCATTCAGCCGTACTTCCTGATGATTTCCACGTTCTTTGTGCTTTGCAGCTATATTTATAACTTCTATCCGTTCTACACCAATATCCTGTATACCATTATTCCGGTAGAGGTTTGGACTCTGGTTGGTATCGGCCAGTATATTTTCCCGGTAGCGGTACTGTGGAAAATCCGCGCTTCCTTCAAGTCCTGGATGTATCTGTTACTGTATCCGCTGTTTATCTACAGCTGGATTCCTATTACAGCTCTTGGCTGGTGGCACCGCCATGACCATGAGTGGAGCCATACGCTGCACACCCGTGGTATCAGCTTCGACGATGTAATTATTCCTGAGGACGCAGTAAATGACGGTCCTAAGGAAGTAGTCTTTGCGAAAAAGGACGAAAAATAAGCTTTATAGGCACTTCCGCATCAGCGGGAGTGCTTTTTTAGTGCGCGAAGGCAGGGAAACATGATATAATAAATCTATTGTACTTATGCAAATGTTATGAAGATGAGCAAAAAGAGCAGAGAGGATATGAAGATGCGGATTAAGGGAATACTTTTTGATTTTGACGGCACTATTGCCAATACCATAGATTTGATTATTGCCACCTTTGAGCACACCTGCCGTGAGGTGCTGGGCTTTACACCGGAGCGTGAAAAGATTGTGGCTACCTTCGGCCTGCCGCTGCCGGAGGCGATGATTGCGCTTTCCGGTAAGCCGGAGCTGGTGGAAACTATGCGCGACACTTACAGAGAATATAATAACGCGCATCACGATGATATGATTCGTCCTATCCCCGGCGTGAAGGAAACACTGGAGCAGCTGAAGGCGCAGGGCATTAAGCTGGCGGTGGTTACATCCAAGAAGCCGCCGATGCTGCGCCGTGGGCTGGACTGCCTGCAGCTGACGCCGTATTTTGATGCGACTGTTGCCCTTGGCGATACAAAGGAGAGCAAGCCGCACCCAGAGCCGATGCTGGCGGCGTGTGCCAAGCTGGGAGTGAAGCCGGAGGAGTGCCTGTGCGTCGGCGACAGTCCCTTCGATTTGCAGAGCGGACGCAGTGCGGGGGCGAAAACTGTTGCCGTGCGCTATACCGCCTTTGGCTGGGAAAAGCTGCTGGAGGAGGGCAGGCCGGATTTTGTGATTGCAAGACCGCAGGAGCTGCTGGAGATAGTGGAGAAGTAATTAAAGTTTTTGATGCAAATATATTTGTTAAAACTATTTTTATCGAGTATAATGGACTTAAGAAGTTATGTGTTATATACGTTAACAAGAAATTTCTGTCAAGAATATTTTTAAAGCTATTTTTATTATAAATTGCTGATTTGAAGGTGAGTTCCTATGCTAGACTTTTTTAACATCGAAAAATACAAAGAAAATAATCGTTTGGAAGCAAAAGCGGCTGCCGTTGGCCTGCCGAAGAGTTTGTGGGCAACTTATTCTGCATTTGCTAATACTAATGGTGGTATAATTTTACTTGGTGTTACAGAAGATGCGCAACATCAGTTGCATGTTGAAGGTGTAAATGATGCTGATGCATTAGTAATAGACTTTTGGAATATCATCAACAATCAAAGCAAAATCAGTATCAATGTCCTTAACGATAAAGATGTTATAGTTCGTGAATTCGACGGTAAAAAGATCATTATTATTAGTGTACCGCGCGCGCAGAGATATGATAAGCCTATATACCTTGATGGTAATTTGTTTTCGTCATACAAACGCAATGGCGAGGGTGATTATCGCTGTACCAAAGAGGTTATTCAGGCAATGCTGCGCGATGCTTCGCCTAAAACACAGGATATGCTTGTGTTAGGAAACATGAATTTAGATGTCTTTGATAAAGATACTATTAAACGTTACCGCATAAGAATGCAGGGGATAAGACCGGGGCATGTTTGGGAAGCACTTGAAGATGTTGATTTTCTCTATCGTATAGGAGCAGTCGGCAGAGATGCTGATGGTAAATTACATCCTACTGCTGCAGGCTTGTTGATGTTCGGGTACGAGTATGAGATTGTAAGAGAATATCCGCATTACTTTTTGGATTATCGCGAAAAGCTGGATGATGATACTCGTTGGAGTGATAGGTTTGTTTCTAGTTCCGGTGATTGGAGCGGTAATATATATGATTTTTATTTCCGTGTATATAACAGCATTGCTCAGTCTGTTAAAGTACCGTTTGCTTTAGACGGGATAAGTCGCATTGATGATACAGAATTGCATAAGGCTTTAAGAGAGGCTTTGGCAAATACCTTAATCAACGCTGATTACTATGGAAATACAGGTGTTGTTATTGAAAGAAACATTACTAGTATAACGATGACTAATGCCGGTACATTCAGAATAGATTTAGATGAAGCAATAAATGGCGGAATTTCCGATCCACGTAATTCCGGTTTAATAAAGATGTTTAGTCTAATAAATATAGGTGAACGTGCTGGAAGTGGTTTACCTATGATCTTTAAAGCTTGGACTGGTACTGATTTTGCTATGCCGGATATTACAGAAAAAGAAAATCCTGACAGGGTATGCTTGATATTACCTGTTGAAAGTTTGGGAGAAGTTGGGCTGACGAGTGCCCAATGTCCTAATAAAAATGCAAATGAAGGCTCTGATGTCCTAATAAATGAGTTGACGAGTGCCGGATGTCCTAATAAAAGTGCAAATGAAGGCTCTGATGTCCTAATAAATAAGTCGATGGGTGCCGGATGTCCTAATAAAAGTGCAAATGAAGGCTCTGATGTCCTAATAAATGAGTCGATGGGTGCCGGATGTCCTAATAAAAGTGCAAATGAAGGCTCTAAACTAACGATAGATGATTCGACAGACAGTGAGATAGATAAGCAAAAGCAATTATTGAATATATTAGAGAAAAATCCACATATTACACAACATGTTATGGCTTTAGAGTTGAATACTACAGATAGAACCATTAGAAGAATGCTTGCATCATTACAAAAAACTGGTATCGTAAAACGTAAAGGTTCTAAGAAAAATGGTTATTGGCTTATTTTAAAATAACCCACTTCGCACTCTCACACCTGCTGAGAGTGCTTTTTCTTTACTCTTTAAATTATGCCTTATTTATGGTATTATATAATAGAAAAAGTGTGGAGAATCTGCATAGATATTATGCGTAATAACATACTTTAGCAAACAGTTTTCATTCTCACATTTAACTATAAAGGAGGCAAAGCATATGCGTAAAATTGCTATCATTGGCGGAACCGGTATTGATAATCCCGATACCCTGAAGGGATTCGAAAAAAAGATTATAGAAACACCGTTTGGTAAAGCATTGTGCAACATTGGCAAAATGAGCGGTAATCAGGTGGTTTTCGTGAGCCGTCACGGCGTAGACCATTCCGTACCGCCCCACAAGGTAAACTACCGTGCCAACATCTGGGCGATGAAGAGCCTGGGCACGGAGGAGATTTTTGCTACTACCGCAGTCGGTTCCCTCAACCCGGAGATGAAGGCAGGTCACTTCGTAGTTTGCGACAACGTGCTGGACTTCACCAAGAGCCGCATCAACACCTTCTACGATTCCCCCGAGCGTGGTGTAGCGCACTGCGATTTCACCTATCCGTATTGCCCGACTTTGCGCGAGAAGGTTATCAAATGTCTGGCGAAAACAGATATTACCTTCCATAAGCACGGTGTTTATGTTTGCACCGAAGGCCCGCGCTTTGAAAGTGCTGCCGAAATTAAAATGTTCGCTATGCTGGGCGGTGACCTGGTTGGCATGACCAATATGCCTGAGTCTATTCTGGCACGTGAGGCGGAGATGTGCTACACTAACTGCTCTATCGTTACCAATATGGCTGCCGGCATTTCCCCAACACCGCTTTCCCATAAAGAGGTTTGCGACGCTATGGCACTGAGCATTAAGAATATGGAAAAGCTGATTCTGTCCTTCATCGCTTATGAAGAGCCGACTGAGGCGAAGTGCAACTGCCATCACGCTATGCAGGAGTTTGGCGGCTTTAAGCTGTAAGAGGTTGTTATGGTAGAAACTATGCGTTGGGAGCAGGGGAGCCTGGTGCTGTTGGACCAGACTCTGCTGCCGCAAAAGATAGAATGGATTACCTGCGTGGATTACAAGCGCGTGAAAGTGGCGATTGAACGCTTGGAGGTGCGCGGTGCTCCGGCAATCGGTGCTGCCGCTGCCTTCGCTATGGTGCTGGGTGCACGCGAGGTTGCGGACAAGCCTGACTTTTTGGGTGTGCTGGATGCTGTGCGCGCAGATCTGATTACTGCGCGTCCGACGGCGGTAAATTTGGCGTGGGCGGCGAATCTGCAGTATGCGTTGGCTGTGCGCCTGAACGGCGAGGACAAGTCACCTGCGGCGATTATCAAGGCGCTGGAGGAGAAGGCCGAGCAGATTTATGCGGACGATATTACCATGAATAAGCGTATGGGCGAATACGGCGCTGCTGTGCTGCCTGACGCTGCCGTAGTGCTGACGCACTGCAACGCAGGCGCATTGGCAACCTGCGGTTGGGGCACAGCGCTGGGCGTTATCCGCAGTGCTTACGCGCAGGGCAAGCTGAAAATGGTTTATGCCGACGAAACACGTCCGTTGCTGCAGGGTGCGCGTTTGACGGCGTTTGAGTTGTTTGAGGACGGCATTCCGGTTACGCTGATTACCGATAATATGGCAGCGTGGACCATGCGCACGAAGGGCGTGAACGCTGTTGTTGTCGGTGCCGACAGAATTGCGGCCAACGGCGACACGGCGAACAAGATCGGCACCTATGGCGTAGCACTGGCGGCGAAGGCACACGGGATTCCGTTTTATATCGCCGCACCGACGAGCACCTTTGATTTTTCCATTGCTACAGGTGTGCAGATTCCTATTGAGGAGCGCAAGGCAGACGAGGTACGTCATTTCCGCAGCGAGCAGACTGCGCCTGAGGGCGTGGCAGTGTTTAACCCTGCGTTTGATGTGACACCGGCAGAGCTTATTACCGGTATTATTACCGAGCATGGCGTGCTCAAAGCGCCGTATACAGAAAGTATTAAGAAATTGCAGGCTCTTTTAAAAGATTAAAGAGCATATATTAAAGGAGGATTTTTAGATTTATGCAAAGCATTATTAAAGACATCAAATTAGCACCGTTAGGTCATCAACGTATTGCGTGGGCAAAGGAATATATGCCCCTGCTGAACCATCTGAACGATGAATACAGCAAAACTAAGCCTTTTCAAGGCATCAACATGGTTGTAACCATTCATCTGGAAGCAAAAACCGCTTATCTGGCACTCGTGCTGAAGAACGCAGGCGCTAATGTTGTTGTTACCGGCAGCAACCCGCTTTCCACTCAGGACGAAATTGCCGCAGCACTGGTTGACAGCGGCGTAACCGTTTTCGCAACCCACGGCTGCACCAACGAAGAGTATGATATGTATCTGCGCGAGGCTTTGAAGAGCGAACCGCAGCTGATTATTGATGACGGCGGCGATTTGGTTAATATGCTGCACGGCGAACGTCGTGACCTGATTCCTAACCTGATGGGCGGCAGCGAGGAAACCACCACCGGTGTACATCGTCTGAAGGCTCTGGCTGCAGCAGGTCATCTGGCATTCCCGATGATTGCCGTTAATGATGCTTACTGCAAGTATCTGTTTGATAACCGTTACGGTACCGGTCAATCCTCCTGGGATGGCATCATGCGTACCACCAACATGTCCGTAGCAGGCAGAACCGTTGTTGTTGCAGGCTATGGCTGGTGCGGTAAAGGCGTTGCTATGCGTGCCAAAGGTCTGGGCGCTAACGTTATCGTTACCGAGGTTGACCCGATTAAGGGTATTGAAGCAGTATTTGACGGCTTCCGCGTTATGCCAATGCAGGAGGCTGCAAAACACGGCGATATCTTTGTAACCGTAACCGGCTGCAAGGACGTAATTACCAAACCTCATATGGAGGTTATGAAGAACGGCGCTGTTATGTGCAACGCAGGCCACTTCGACGTAGAAATCAACAAACATCATCTGGAGGAGCTTTCCGTAGTTGCTCCGTATGAAGTACGCAAGAACATTATGACCTACACCATGGCTGACGGACGTAAGCTGAACCTGCTGGGCGAAGGCCGTCTGGTTAACCTGGCTTGCGGCGACGGTCACCCGATTGAAATCATGGACCTGTCCTTCGCTATGCAGTTCCTGGCTATGAAATATCTGCTCGACCATAAGGGAGCAATGGAAAACAAACTGTATGTGCTGCCGGAAGAGCTGAACACCGAAATCGCTGCTCTGAAGCTGCAGGCTATGGGCGCAGGCATCGACACCCTGAGCGATGAGCAGAAGGCATATCTGGCTGCCGAATAATCATGAAAACGCAGTTATTTGCTAAAGAAAGTGCATGTGCCGCCATTGTGGAAACAGGCCATGCGCTGATTGAAAAAAAGCTCGTTGCAGGCTCCTGGGGCAATATCAGCTGCCGCATTGATGCGCAGAATATTGCTATCACACCCTCCGGTCACGGTTATGAAACGCTGACGCCTGAGGACGTTGTCATTATCAACCGTGATGGCGAAGTTGTTGAGGGCAAGCGCATTCCTTCTTCCGAACTGAAGGTGCACACCGCCATTTACAACGCCTATCCCGAGGCAGGTGCCGTAATCCATACGCACAGCATTTATGCCAGTGCGCTTGCGGCTATGCATCAGGGAGTGCCGACGATTATTGAGGATATCGTGCAGATTATCGGTGGCAGGGTGGAGTGCGCCCAGTACGCTCTCTGCGGCACACAGGAGCTGGCGGAGAACACCGTGCGTGCGCTGAACGGCAAAAAGGCTGTGCTGCTGGCCAACCATGGCGCTGTGTGCTGGGGCAAGAATTTGGCAGAGGCACTGCTTGCTGCCGAAATTCTGGAAAAGGCGGCGCAGATTGCCGTAATCTGTGCAGGCACCGGCAATAAGGTGTACGAGCTGAGCTGTGAGGACGTGGACGTTATGCATGATTTTTATGAAAAGCATTACTCCAAACGTCAGCAGGGCGAAGAGTAGAAAACAATAATATCACTGTCATCTGCCTTCCTAAGCATTAAACAGGGAGGCAGGACTTAATTTATACCAAGGAAGTGAAATCTTTTGGCTAAGCTACTGATTAAAAATATCGAGCTTCTGCATACTCCGAACGGTGAAATGCAGAATATCGCCGTTGAAGATAATAAGATTGTTTATGTAGGCAAGGACGTGCCTGCAGACTTTGCTGCCGACGAAATTGTGGACGGCAAGGGCAAGCTGGCTACCGCAGGCATGGTCAACACCCACGGCCACGTTTCTATGACACTGCTGCGCAGCTATGCCGATGATATGGCGCTTATGGACTGGCTGCAAAATAAAATCTGGCCGATTGAAGACAAGATGGACGCTAACGATATCTACTGGGGCGCAATGCTGGGCATCGTAGAAATGCTGAAGGGCGGTACTACCTGTTTTGCCGACATGTACGCCTTCATGGAGGACGTTGCGCGTGCCTGCGCCGAAACCGGTATCCGCGCTAACCTCAGCCGTGGCCTGATCGGCGTAGCGCCGGACAAGGATGTAAAGCTGGCAGAGAATACCGTACTGGCGAAGAACTGGCAGGGCTATGACAACGGCCGTATCCGCATCACCTACGGTCCGCACGCTCCTTATACCTGCCCGGTAGATTATCTGGAAAAGGTTATTGCCGAGGCTGCTGCCAACAAGGCAGAAATCCAGATGCATCTGTGCGAAACTAAATTTGAGGTTGATACCGTTGTCAAAGAGCATGGCATGACACCGATTCAGCTGATGGATAAGCTGGGCATGTTTGAGCTGGGTACCATTGCTGCGCACTGTGTACATCTGACCGACGAGGATATGGACATCATGGCTGTCAAGCACGTGCGTGTAGCACATAACCCGCAGAGCAACCTGAAGCTGGCAAGCGGTATCGCACCGGTAGCGGCAATGCTGAACAAGGGCATTTGTGTTGGCCTGGGCACGGATGGCGCTTCCAGCAACAACAATCTGGATATGCTGGAGGAATGCCGCGCTGCCGCAATGCTGCATAAGGCAACCACCTTCGATCCTCTCGTTGTTCCTGCTAAAAAGGCGTGGGAGATGGCAACAGTCGACGGCGCCAAAACTCTGGGCTTTGCCGATACAGGACTTCTGGAGGCAGGTCAGCAGGCAGATATCGTACTGTGGGATATGCACAAGCCTTACTGGTATCCGCGTCACAATAAGCTGTCCCAGCTGGTTTATGCAGCAAGCAGCACCGATGCCGACACTGTTTTCGTAGCAGGCAAAAAGGTTGTGGAAGCAGGAAAACTGCTGACCTTTGACGAAGAAAAGATTTACGCGGAAGCTGAGGCTTGCACCAAAAAGCTCTTGAATAAATAGCAATTAGCAGCAAAAGGAGAAAAGCAAGAAAATGGCTAAAATCATTACCAAAGCAAATTTAGCACCTGCTGTTTACGAGTTCGTCGTAGACGCGCCGCTGGTGGCACACAAATGCCATCCGGGACAGTTTGTAATCATCCGCACTGACGAATACAGCGAACGTATTCCTCTGACTATTGCGGATTTTGACCGTAAAAAAGGCTATATCACCTTAATCGTGCAGGCTGTGGGCAACACCACCAAGCACTTGTGCGACACCTTTAACGAGGGTGACGATATTCTCGACGTAGTTGGTCCTTTGGGACATCCTTCCGAGATGGGCAAGTTCGGTACTGTTGTAGTAGTTGGTGGCGGCATCGGCGTTGCGCCTGTTTATCCCATCGCGCGTGCATATCACGAGCTGGGCAATAAGGTTATCTCCATCATTGGTGCACGCGACAAGGATCTGGTAATCTGGCAGGATAAAATGGCTGCTATCAGCGACGAGCTGATTTTGACCACCGATAACGGCAGTGCAGGCCGCAAAGGCTTTGTAACCGACCCGCTGCGTGAAATGCTGGAGGCAGGCGAGAAGATTGACCTAGTATTGGCCATCGGCCCTGTTATCATGATGAAAAACGTGGCAGCGACCACCAAACCCTTCGGCGTTAAAACTACAGCCAGCCTAAACACTATCATGGTAGACGGCACCGGCATGTGCGGTGGCTGCCGTGTAATGGTTGGCGGCGAGAACAAATTTGCCTGTGTAGACGGACCGGAGTTTGATGCTCACGAGGTAGATTTTGCGAACCTGGTAATGCGTCAGCAGATGTACAAGGACCAGGAAGCACTGGAATATAGCTGTGGAGGTCATTGCAAATGCGTGGAGGAATGAGAAATGCTATGCCGGAACAGCCGGCTGATGTGCGTAACAAAAACTTTCAGGAGGTAGCACTTGGCTACACTAAGGAAATGGCGGTAGACGAGGCACAGCGTTGCCTGAACTGCCCCAAACCGCGTTGTGTAGGCAGCTGCCCGGTTAATATTGATATTCCTAAGTTTATCCATGAGGTGGCACAGGAAAACTTTGCCGAGGCCTATAAAATCCTCAAGCAGAAGAGCACTCTGCCTGCTGTCTGCGGACGTGTCTGCCCGCAGGAAAACCAGTGCGAGGGCAAATGCGTGCTGGGTATCAAGGGCGAGCCTGTAGCTATCGGCCGCTTGGAGCGCTTTGTTGCCGACTATGCGCGTGAGCATGGCCTGGATAACGATGTAGAAGCTCCGGCAGAATGCAAGGGCAAAAAGGTTGCCGTTGTAGGCAGCGGCCCCAGCGGTCTGACCTGCGCCGGTGATTTGGCAAAAATGGGCTATGACGTAACCATGTACGAAGCGCTGCATGCTGCCGGTGGCGTGCTGATGTATGGCATTCCGCAGTTCCGTCTGCCGAAGGAAATCGTACAGCATGAAATTTCCGCACTGAAAAAGCTGGGCGTAAAAATTGTAGTTGACGCTGTTATCGGCCGCACCTTCACAATCAAAGAGCTGATGGAGGAGGAAGGCTTCAGCGCTGTTTATGTTGGTACCGGCGCCGGTCTGCCGCATTTTATGCAGATTGACGGCGAAAACCTCAACGGCGTATATTCCGCCAACGAATTTTTGACACGTGTAAATCTGATGAAGGCTTACGAATTCCCGAACTACGCTACACCTGTATACGTTGGCAAGAAGGCTGCTATCGTCGGCGCAGGCAACGTAGCTATGGACGCAGCGCGTACTGCGAAGCGCCTTGGCGCGGAGCAGGTATATATCGTTTATCGCCGCAGCGAGGAAGAAATGCCCGCACGTAAGGAAGAAATCGGCCATGCTAAGGAAGAAGGCATTGAGCTGCGCCTGCTGAACAATCCGGTGGCAATCTTGGGCGATGAAAAGGGCTGGGTTAACGGCCTGAAGTGCATCAAGATGGAGCTGGGCGAAGCGGATGCCAGCGGCCGTCGCTCTCCTGTAGCTATCGCAGGCAGCGAATATGTGCTCGACGTTGACATGGTAGTTATGGCTATCGGCCAAGGCCCGAACCCGCTGATTAAGCAGACTACCCCTGATCTGGAGGTCAACAAGCGCGGTAACATCGTTGCTGACGAGGCAGGTGCTACTTCTATTCCGGGCGTGTTCGCCGGTGGCGATATCGTAACCGGGGCTGCAACCGTAATCAGCGCTATGGGCGCAGGCAAGAAGGCTGCAGCTGCTATTGACGAGTACCTGAGCAAGTAAGGGGAAAGCCGGCGCTGTTGCATAATTTAATATGAAATAAGCGTAAAATCCTATTGCAGATGTTCTGAGTTAGTCTGCAATAGGATTTTTTATTTATATACATTGTTGTAGCTTCGAAAATAATTTGAACGACTGTAAAAAAATTCTTTCACTCAACTCATACAATCTTGTCTCACATTAAATTACTTGAAAATTTAAGCGTTTCATTATAAATAATGAAACATTCAAAAGAATAAAAATGCAGATTCTTTACAAAACGATTTCTATGAAAAAACATTTGCTTTTAACGCAATAAAATAATATAATGTAGCTAACTTCACCATAAGAACAAAGGAGTGTAGCAAATGGGATGGTTTAGTTCAATCAAAAATCCTGAAACAGATTATGATTCTATTATTACAACAACCGGCGACTTAAAAGAAGAATATTCTATCATGGGAATCATTTTCTCAGATGGTTCTTTAGGAGACAGTACGCAAGATTGGGAAGTTGAACTCATTAAACTGAAAACCAAGGCTTTAGCAATGAAAGGTCATGCTATAATTTACGTCAAAGCAATTAGCGACGGGAAATATAGTAGATTAATGGGTACAGTAGTACAATTCATTTAATATAAAAGAGGTTGGGACAAAACCCGGCCTCTTTGTTTTTAAATATGCTTAAAATAAAAAACACACCTTTAGAGGTGTATTTTAAAAATATCAATATTATGTTATAATACATTTTGAGACAACTGGTAGTCGGTTTTTCTACTCCCTTGTGAGTGGGGGTGATGTTATGACTGTTTTCGAAGCGTTATCTTTGATGATTGCTTTCGCAACTCTGGTCGTGCTGATCCTTACGTATCGTAAGTAATTACGGCATGAAAAAAACCGCCTAAGCGGTAAGACGGTTTCTTTCTGACTATAAATCTTTGAGGAGAACCGGCTTTCCACAACCAGTTGTCTCTTTATGTTTATTATACGTTTTATCTTGTTTTTTGTCAAACCTGAAGGGTTTGCGGAGGGGATTTGGATTTTACTGTGGTTTAATGGCAACCTTAATCCCAAAAATAAAACACATACCCTAAGAAACCTGCTAATATTTTAGGCAATTTGCTTACTCTCCTTTGCCATTTCCCACATTAGTAAAAGATTATCCGCTGCGAAGCTTTCAAGCCAATAAAGCTCATTCTCACTAAAGCCGAAAGCCTTGATAAACTTTTTATCAGGCATAATGATTTCAGCAAAATCAAAACCATTATTATTATTGGGTCGTTCAAATCTTACGCAAATATATTCCTTATATTGTTCATCTATAATGTCGCTGGTAGTGACTGTAATGCCGTTGAACATGCAGTAGTAATGCTTATTGGTACACATAGGCGTACAACTCCTTTCAATGAGCTTATTTAATTATATTATAGCGTAGCAGGGGTGAATAGTAAATAGAAGAATACCCCCAACATCCCCTCCACACTTAATTCACAATAGTTTTATATTTTCTTTTAGTAACCTATGCTATAATATGCTTAGAAAGTGTAAATGAGGTGATTATCATGCGTAAAGTTACAGCCTTACTATTAGCTGCCTTAGTGCTTGTAGGCGCCAATACAGCTCTTGCTGATAAAACCATAACCTTAGATAAGGATACCAAGCTGGTGCCGCAGGGCTGGACGGTAGCCGACGATATCAAGTTCAAGAAGAATACTGTTGTAAAGCTCAACGATGACGGTCAGGTAATCGAAGGCGTGCTGGCAAGCGCCACCTATCTGCGTCCTGCAGGATGGAAGAGCCTGGCGAGCAACTATTATTATGTGGAGCGAAGTGCGCCGTTCTTCCCGCCGCGCTTCTTCTACCATCCGTACCGCCCGGGGCTGGTGATTCCTGCTGACGGTCATGTGCGCTACATGGGCAACAAGTCCGTGACCTTTGCCAAGGACGGCACTGTGCTCAGCGGTGTGATTGATAATGACGTTATCCTGCAGCTGAGCGATAACGGCTACGGTTTTGTGCGCTTTAAAAATGACAATCTGCTGACCTTTGATGCAGATGGCAGGGTTATAACCGGTACACTGGCGGAGGCAACGAAGCTGCGTCCGCTTGGATGGCAGCATAACCTGCAGGATGAAAGCGCCGGTTTTGTTGAATTCAAGAGCGGTACAGGCATCACTTTTGATGCGACCGGCCTTGTAACCAACGGTTCGCTGAACAAGAAAACCTTGTGGCATAATGCCGACGGCAGCACGAAGGAGCTGGAAGCTAAAGCACCGGTTGCCTTTACTGCGGACGGAGCAGAGCAGGGATAAGCAGAAAATTACAAAACGTAAATACCGTACAGGCTTCTGTGGCTATGACGCTGAGGTATGCACGGTATTTTTTTTGCAGGGGAGTATGCCTAAGGATAAAATAGATTTTTTGACATCAGCGTTTGTAACAGGTGCTAAGTGTAGTCATAAAAGCAATACTGTACAATTATGGAGTAATGAGGTATACTATATGTAGTGCGAAAGCAATATTATTATGAATTGAAAAAATTTTCTTCAAGGAGGAAACAGCATGGAAGAAACAAGACCCTTTGTAAGCTGGGACTTAGTCCACGATTTTATGGTAGACGTATTTGTTAAATACGGCGTTCCCGAAGAGGATGCACGCATTTGTACAGACGTTCTGCTGGAAAGCGACAGACGCGGTATTGAAAGCCACGGCTGCAACCGCTTCAAGCCTATTTACTTGGATCGTATTAAAAACGGTACCCTGCTGCCGAAAACCGAAATTGAAATTGTCAAGGATACTCCTTGTACTGTAGTTATGGATGCTCATAACGGCATGGGCATGGTTGCTTCCCATAAGATGATGGAAATGCTGATTGAAAAGGCTTCCAAGTACGGTATGGCCGGCGGCACTATCTTTAATTCTACTCACTACGGCATTGCAGGCTACTGGACCACTATGGCTGAAAAGGCAGGCATGATCGGTATTTCCGGTACCAACGCAAGACCTTCCGTTGCTCCTACCTTCGGCGTTGAGCCGATGATGGGCACCAACCCGCTGACCTTTACTATGCCTACCGATGAGGAATTCCCGTTCAACTTTGACTGTGCAACCAGCATCATCCAAAACGGTAAGATTGAGTTCTATGCTAGACAGGGTAAGGATACTCCGGCAGGTCTGGTAGTTGCTAAGGACGGCGGTACTATGACCGAATCCGCTACCATCCTGAAGGAAATGCGTGCAGGCAACGTTGCTCTGCTGCCGTTGGGTGGTCTGGGCGAAGAAACCGGCGGCTACAAGGGCTACGGCTTCACTACTATAGTAGAGATTCTGTCCTCCGCACTGGCAGGCGGTCCTTTCATGAAGGCGCTGTCCGGTAAGGATGAAAACGGCAACAACGCTATGTATCATCTGGGTCACTTCTTCTTCGTTATCAACCCTGCATTCTTCATGGGCGTTGACACCTTCAAGAAAACTGCCGGCGATATCTGCCGCGGTCTGCGCAATTCCACCAAGGCTCCCGGTCAGGAACGCATCTATACTGCCGGCGAGAAGGAATACATGGCTTGGCTGGATAGAAAAGACAAGGGTGTACCGGTTGGCGAATCCATTCAGAAGGAATTCATTCAGCTCAGAGATGAGCTGGGCTTGACTCAGTACAAATTCCCGTTTGAAAAATAATAAGCTATAACAAAAGCCTGGGCGTTTGCTCAGGCTTTTTGCGTTGGCGTTATGTTGTTATTAAAGCATAAAAAAGCCGTACGGCTTGATTTTTACTATTACAGTAAATTTATAGCCGTACGGCTTGTTTTTAGTCTTTATTCTTGATGAAGATGAAGATCAGTCCGCTGATACCCATCAGCAGCGGATAGAAGCAGTAGGGGATGATGGCGAAGGGGGTAAGTCCCGTGAGGCTTGCCGCAGCCAGAAGCTGTGCGCCGTAGGGGATAAGTCCCTGGCCCATGGAGCTGAACATATCCAGCAAAGAGGCGCTGCGGCGAGGAGTTACGTTAAACTCTTCACTGATATCTTTGGCAATCGGACCTGCCATAACAATCGCAACAGTGTTGTTCGCGGTGCAGATATCAACAAGCAGAGCGAGAGCTGCAATACCCAGCTCACCGCCTTTGGTGCTGCTGATGCGGCTCTTGATGAAGTTCAGTACGAAATCAATACCGCCGTATTCCTTAATCAGAGTGATGATGCAGGCTACAATGATAGAAATAACGGTGATGTCATACATAGACATAATGCCGTTGCCAACGTGGGTGAACATTTTGGTAGTAGTAAACATGCCTGTTCCGAGGCCTACCAGCATACTGAGCACAGTACCGATAATAAGAATCACGAAAACGTTGACACCGCTTACAGCACCGATTAATACGAACAGATAGGGAAGAACCTTAATCAGACTGTAGTCGAGGTTACCGTTGACCTGATATTCGTTGGTGTTGCCTAAGAAGTAGAACAGACCAAGAGTGATGATTGCTGCCGGCAGGACGATTTTGAAGTTTTCGCGGAACTTGTCGCGCATATCGCAGCCCTGAGTTTTAACAGCAGCAATAGTGGTATCGGAAATAATAGAAAGGTTGTCACCGAACATTGCACCGCAGACTACGGCACCGGCGCAAATAGCCATCGGGAAGCCGGTTTTGTCGCTGATGCCTGCAGCAATCGGAGCAAGTGCGGTAATAGTGCCTACGGAAGTACCCATAGAAATGGAAATGAAGCAGCCTATAGCGAAAAGGCCTGCTACCGCCATGTTGCCCGGCAGAATGGAAAGGCCGAGGTTAACAGTGCTTTCTACACCGCCAGCAGCGCGGACAGCGCCGGAAAAGGCACCTGCGGCAAGGAAGATGAGGCACATGGTGAGAATGTTTTCATCACCTACGCCGGTAGAAGCAAGGCGCAGCTTCTGCACAAAGCTGAGCTTTTTGTTTTGCAGGAAGGCTATGATTAAAGCAATTAAAAAGCCTACAATCGCAGGCATGCTGTAAAAATCCCCGGTAATCAGGCCTGAGCCTATAAAAAACAGCAAAAAGACTGCGATAGGCAGCAGAGCGATGGCACGCCCCTTGGAATGGTTGTTGGTCATAAACAGAATCTCCTTTTATATAATTTTCAGCTTTTTCTATTATATCAATTAAATTTTTAGTATGCAAGGAAGATTGATGAAGGATTACTAAAGCTGCATTGCTGCAACTGAGGCGATTTGGCAGGCCTATGCTTATAAATCTTTCGTTTTGAATTCTTCGTAGCCTTCGTACATATAGCTTGCATCAATGCCCTTCATATAAACTTCGCGGTCGTCAATATGCTCGGTCAGAGCGTTCTTTAAGAGAAATTTGATTTCCAGGTCCTTAATCGGGCTGCGCTCCATAGCGGAAAGATAATCTTCCTTATTAACCTTGCTCCAATCAACAACCAGCTGCAGCTCTTTTTTCAAAATAAGATCAAGCCAGATGCGCGTACTGCGGCCGTTGCCCTCACGAAAGGGGTGGGCGACATTCATTTCAACATATTTTTCGATGATTTCGTCGAAAGTGCTTTGCGGCATGCGCTCAATCTGCTTTAGTGCATCAAGCAGATACATGGCCGGAACAAAGCGGAAGCCGCCTTTGGCAATGTTTACGGAACGGACCTTGCCTGCAAAATCGTAAATATCCATAAAAAGCTGCTTATGAATCGCCTGCAGTGTCTTGAAGGTGCCGGCTTCCAGCTTGTCCAGCATACCGCTTTCGAAAAGCTCTAACGCACGCTTTTTGCTTAAGCGCTCCTCCTGAGTTGCCAGCTCGGCAGAGCTGGTAATGCCTAATTTATTTTCTAAAGTCATAGTATAGATACCTCGTTGGTAATAGTGATGTATTTATTATATCATAAAATAATTTCAGGAAAAACAAAAAGCTCCGAACTTCTAAAAGTTCGAAGCTTTAATTTCTTGGCTCCCCGAGTAGGACTCGAACCTACGACGCCCTGATTAACAGTCAGGTGTTCTACCGGCTGAACTATCGGGGAATTAAGGTTGGTAAGTCAACCAACGAATATTATTATACTCGCATGGCAATTATTTGTCAACAGTTTTTTTAGAAAAATTTATAAGTATTTTGGGAAGGCGATAAATGCGCGGAATTTAGGACGGAACAGGAAATTTAACCAGCATTGTCTTTGTTGATAAAAAGATAAATTTTAGGATAAATAACAGGTAGAGTTTTAAAAATTATGTTATAATAGCTTTAATAAGATAAAAGCATAGATGTGAAATGTGTTCATGTGTGTATTGCACAATCAACTGCTTCATCAAGAGGAGGTAAATGCTATGATATATGACGATTATTCTTTGTTAAAAAATGTTGGCTACGATATCAATAACAGCGATGATTTATTTAAGCTGATATGCGATAACCCGCGAAACGCAGCAAAGTATTTTGATATTTTAAGCCTGTGCTATAGTGTGGTTGATGATTCGGAATTTAATAAAATCTGGATACCGGCAGAAACTGATGAAGACGGAAATGATTTGATTTATACAGGTGCCTTTGGCATTATGTACGAAAGCCCTCATTACAGCAGCTTTAAAATGAGAAATTGGTTGAGTTATGATGCAAACGGTTTTGGTGTTTTAAAAATCTCTGCTATCGGCAACGATCCTTTAGATTTGTACGTTGGTATAGTAAACGCGCTCTTTGTTAATTATTTGCCTGAGGGTGGAGAAATAAAATGTCAGCTATATGCACTGTCTTTGAATGTGCGCTTTTATGCAGATGCTGCAACAAACGATGGTAAGTTTTTTACCGATGAAATTGATGAGCTGGATTCTTGTGGTGAATACGATAACGGACTTTATTTTGGTGCTCCCTGTGAGGATGGCGTGTATGATGAAGATTATATCGACGGTTCGGCGATTGTTTCCGGAAAGGTTATCGGCAAGGAATTGTGTACTAATCAGCTGACGGGCTTGAGCTATGTTCATCTGGAGGTTGAGGCCAGGGGAATGCATATTGACCTGCTTGTTGCACCGGAGAAGCTTTCTATGCCTTTGGAGGAAATTAACTATATCAAGGGTGCTGTTCTGTTATATGCTAATGTTGAGCAGAAAAAATACTCTACTGAGGGATATAATAAAAAAATTTCTTTAGACAAACCTGTTTCTGAGGAGTATTTTAATCAGGAAATTACTCCGGTGCTTATGAATCTGCGTGATTTGGCATATGAGCATTTAATTGTTGAGCTGGGCGAGCATTTTACCAATGGCTTGGATTATATCCAGACTGCCAGAAACAGTGATGAAAAATTTGATGAGCATACGTACGAGGTTGAAGTATGCTTTGATTCCCATTTACCGACACATAAAATGTATGCTTTAAGGGATTACTCTCCTAATAAATTGCAGACATTGCAGTTCTTTAAACAGCTGTGCGTAGAAGATAAGCTGCCTGATTTATCAGACTGGACGGATATTACTGATGATATATTCGGTCCTAAGAATGATGAATATTATAGCGAGAATTCTATATTCTTTAACATAAAAGGTGCATTTTATAATGGTAAGCTGCCTGATGATTACAAGCTGCCAAAGTATGGTGCTAAGCCGATGTTTGCAGATGGGGCGCAGGATGGTACAGCGATTTATCATCTTAAACTGGAGGAGACAGACGAAAACGCCCGCTTGCTTGAAGCCTTTAAACTGATGAGTAATGCCGATTTTCCTGCAGCGGAAGCGCTGTTGGAGTCAATTTTGCAAAATAACTATGCTATTAAGCTGGCAGATGATATTCATACTGTGCTTTTAGAAAATTACGAGGTGTTGGATGCCGGAAATATTTATCGCTTTGCTGTAAATAATTTGCTTGCATCCAAGAACAAAGAGCTTGTGAAGGCTGATATGGTAATATTGGAACTGTTCCCCTGTGATGAGCCTGTCCGTGGAGCTGTCCGCATTCTGGGACAGTGCGAGGAATTTACTTTATTTGCTATTTTTGTAATGCGTAAATGGGATAACGGTAACGAAGAAATATTTGCTTTAGTCAAAAAGGTACGCGACTGGGGACGCATTCACGCAATTGAATATTTAGAGGCAGATACAGAGGAGAAGAAGGAATGGCTTCTGCACGAAGGACTGAAAAATATTTTTATGCCTGAATACAGTGCATTGACGGTGTTCAATAAGGCGGAGGCTGCCAAGGTTTTTGCTATGGAAGAGCTATCGTATGAAACATATCATGCGCTGGCAATGCTTTTAGAAGGCCTGTTGGATGAAGGACCTGTTCCAGGTATTTCGCAGATTGAAGACAGAATGCTGATTTTGCAGCAGTTTTTAGACCATTCGGCTAAGCAGGAGCTTACTGTTGCGGATTTAAATGTTGTGTTGCTTATTGCTCAGTGGTGTGATGATTTGTCGTCAGAGGAAGCCAAAAGTATTAAGGAAAAGGCTGAAGCTATTCTGTTTGACTCCAAGAATATCGGTGTAGTGGAGGAGGCAATAAAGAACGCTGATGGACTAATGCTTGCTGATAAGTTGGGACTGCCGTTTAAAAATCAGCTGCTTGAATGTATTGAACAGAACTTTGAAGAAAACTGCTGTAAATGCTTCTGGCTGATGGAGAACCCTGATTATGTTGAAAAGGTGGTTGAGGTTTTCTGTAACAAGCTGCCATTTGACATAATTAGTGCCGGTGCAGCTGCTGACTGTGACTTCGGGGATAAAAACTTTAAGTATTACGCTATGCTGGAAAGTATTTTAACAAATTTTGGCAGAGTACCTGTCGGAAGAGAACCGGAATTAGCAGCAGCTGCTGTGCAATGTCCTTCAGGGCGTGTCAGAAGACAGGGTGTTGCCGTATTAGAGGTATGGGTTGAAAATACAGGTGTTCCGCTTAAGGAGCTGTTGCCGCAAGTACATAAGCTATTGACGGATATTATTGCTGACGAGGTATGTAATGATATTACAGAAAGCATAAATGAGCTTATAGCCGGCAAGACAGCTTTTGCCGACAGTGACTGCTGACACCGCTCTTCGCCTTTACTTAATGCAGAAAGTGAAGAAACCAGTAAAAGATAAAATCTTTAGATAAATAGTAGGCGCTTTTAAGGTTTTATGCTATAATATCCTTAATGATATAAACTACATGTGTAAAGGAGTGTTCCTCATGGAAGAAGCTGTATTATACGCTGTGGAAAACAATATTGCGACGATTACTATGAACCGTCCGAAGAGCCTGAATTCAATGAATGACGCGCTGATTGACGGTTTGCATGCTGCCATTACCAAGGCTGCGGCCGACGCTGAGGTGCGTGCTATCGTGCTTACCGGCAACGGCAAGGCATTTTGTGCCGGCGGCGACCTGAGCTATCTGAACGGCTTGGAGGGCGTTGCTGCCAAGAAGGACTTTATCGCTAAGGTGGGCGACGTTGCCAAACGCCTGACTACCATTCCTAAACCTGTTATTGCTTATATCAACGGCGTTACTGCCGGTGCAGGCGTTAACCTGATGCTGGCCTGCGATCTGGTGTATGCATCTGCTAAGGCACGCTTTGGCGAGAGCTTTGCCAAGGTTGGCCTGATTCCCGACTGCGGCGGTCTGTACTTCCTGCCGAAGGCTATCGGTGTGCTGAAGGCTAAGGAGCTGATGTTTACCGGTGACCTGATTGACGCTGCAACTGCCAAGGAGCTTGGCATGCTGAACGACGTATATGAAGATGAAGAGCCGAAGGATAAGGTTTATGCTATGGCTGCACGTCTGGCAGCGAGCGCTCCGCTGTCTATCAGCCTGACGAAAAAATATCTCAACGACCATGACCTGACTCTGGACGAAGTGCTGGCAATCGAAGAAACTACCCAGGCTTTGCTGATGGGTACCGACGATTGCAAGGAAGGCATTGCTGCTTTCTACGAGAAACGCGCACCGCAATTCACAGGCAAATAAGCAGAAATTAGAAAAAAAGCAAATGTTTACGGAACTGTCACATAATTTATACTGATGGTTCCGTTTTCTTTTTGACGTAGGAATAGAAGATGTTGTATAATAAATCTATTGATAAATTTTTCTCGGAGGAAAGTATGCTCGATTTCAGTACAATGATTTATCGCATTCCTGCGCTGCTGTTTGCGATTACTATACATGAATATGCCCATGCACAATGTGCGGACAGCATGGGTGACCCGACTGCGCGTTATATGGGACGCATGACCTTCAACCCGATGGCGCATCTGGACCCGTTGGGTGCGATTCTGCTGGTGGTAGCCGGCTTCGGTTGGGCTAAACCTGTAGAAATTAACCCCAGCAATTTCCGCAACCGCCGCGAAGGAATTCTGAAGGTTTCCTTTGCTGGCCCCGCAGCCAATCTGTTTTTGTGCTTTCTCGCAGCATTCTTCATGACATTTTTAAATCGCTTCGGTCTTTTGAGTGATGGCGTTTACCGCTTTTTGCTGTGGATGCAGTTATATAATGTATGGTTTGCTTTCTTCAACCTGATTCCGGTTCCGCCGCTGGATGGCTCCAAGATTCTTTCGGAGCTTTTGCCGCCGTCTATGGCCTGGAAGTTTGACAATCTGGTGGGACGCTACGGCTTTTATATTCTGATTGCGTTGGTGTTTACCGGTATTACAGGTGCGATTATCAGACCGCTTGCTGCAGGCTACATGATGCTGGTAAACGGTATATTGGGTTTAGTGTTCTAAGCCATGGCTGATTTATCGTTGAAGCTGACTGCGTTCGAGGGTCCGCTGGATTTGCTCCTGCACCTTATCGAGCGTGATAAAGTAGATATTTATGATATTCCCATCGCTGCGGTTACGGAGCAGTATATAAGCTATCTGCGCAGCATGAGTGAATTTGATATGGAGGTCGCCAGTGATTTTCTGGTGATGGCCGCAACGCTGCTGCAGATTAAATCGCGCATGCTGCTGCCCAAGCAGTCCGCTGAGGGCGAGGAGGAGGAAGCAGACCCGCGCCAACAGCTGGTGGAGATGCTGGTGGAATACCGCCGCATTAAGCGTGCCGCTGCTGCTTTGGCGGATATGAAGCAGAGCACTGACCTGTACTGGCAGCGTGAGCCGATGTTCGGCAACTTGGTGGAGCGCACTGTTGCTCCCTGCACGGTACAACAGTTATTGAAGGCTTTGGCAGGCATGACTACTGCGCCTGATGGCAGACCGGCAGCCTTTATCGAGCCGCAGGCCTATAGCGTGCAGGATAAAATGGCAGATATTCTGCAAAAACTGCAGCGTCAGCCGCAGGGCTTTATGCTGAATGAAATTTTTACCGCAGGCAGCCCTGCCGAGAAGGTGGCCTGCTTCTTGGGTGTGTTGGAGCTGCTGAAGCTGGGGTTGATTACTATCAGCCAGGTACAGCGCTTTGCGCCGATTTATATCTTCGGCAAGCAGGGACAGGAGGAAGCAAACGATGTATCTTGATAAAATGACAGGAGCACTGGAAGCGGTGCTGTTTGCTGCAGGTGAGCCTGTTTCTGTGGCGGAGCTTGCGGACCTTCTGCAGTTGGATAAGCCGCAGGTGTGGGAGCTTGTTTCGGAGCTGAAGCAATCCTGTGAGGCGGAAAGCAGGGGATTGATGCTGCGTGAAACAGCAGGCTGCTTTCAGCTGGTGACCAAGCCGGTTTACTACAGCATATTGCTGGGCTTGGGACGCAAAAAGGAAGTAAAGCTGACGAATGCGTCTTTGGAGACATTGGCGATTGTCGCTTTTAAACAGCCGGTGACGCGTGCAGAGATGGAAGCCATCCGCGGCGTGAAGGTTGACGGCGTACTCAATACACTGCTGGACCTTGGCCTGGTGGTGGAGGCAGGACGCAAGAAGGCATTGGGTAACCCCATTTTATATGCGACAACAGATAAATTTCTGATGGTGTTCGGCTTGAACTCATTGGAGGAGCTGCCGCCGCTGGAAACGAAGCTTGAAGATGAGGCAGAGGTTGCGCAGCAGGTGCTGCAGCTTGATAATACATTAGAAGCAAAGGAAAACTGAGATAGATGGAAGAACGTTTACAAAAAATTCTGGCGGCAGCAGGCGTTGCCTCCCGCCGCGAAGCAGAAAAAATTATTACGGCAGGTCGCGTCCGCGTGAATGGTAAAATAGTTACCGAGCTGGGCTGCAAGTTTGATGCATCAAAGGTACGCATCAGCGTTGACGGCAAGCCTATTGCCCAAGAGGCCAAGGCATATTACATGTTCTATAAGCCGAGGGGAGTAGTCACCACGATGTCCGACCCGCAAAACCGCCGCAGCATTGCCGATTTCGTACAGAACCTGCCGGAGCGAGTTTTCCCGGTAGGCCGCTTGGACTTCAATACCGAAGGACTGCTGCTGCTGACGAATGACGGTGCTTTGGCACAGGCGCTGATGCATCCGAGCCATGAGGTAAACAAGACCTACCTCGTTAAGGTTCCGGGCATTGTGCCGCAGGAGAAGCTGGACCAGCTGCGCTTGGGCGTAAAGCTGGAGGACGGCCCGACCGCTCCGGCGATTGTTAACCTGCGTGATTATGACCATGAGCGTGGCTTTACGCTTTTTGATATCACCATCCACGAGGGACGTAACCGCCAGATTCGCCGCATGTGCGACGCTATCGGCTTCCCGGTGCGCGATTTGAAGCGTATCAAGCTGGGACCGCTGCAGCTGAGCAATCTGGGGAGCGGCAAGTTCCGCAGCCTGAGCGAGCAGGAGTTGTCTCAGCTCAGAAAGGCGGCTAAGCTATGACGCGAGTTGCGATTGTCGGCGGCGGCGCTGCAGGCCTGTTGGCAGGTATTGCTGCAGCCTGGGGCGGAGCGCAGGTAACGATTTATGAAAAAATGCGTGTGCCGGGCAAGAAAATGCTCATCACAGGCAAGGGACGCTGCAACATTACCAACGCTTGCGAAATCCCCGATTTCATAAAAAATCTGCCTGGAAACGGAAGATTTTTAAATAGTGCTTTACATAGGTTCACAAATGATGATATAGTATTGCTGTTGGAGAGTAACGGACTGCCGACGAAGGTTGAACGCGGCGGACGTATTTTTCCGGTAAGCGACAAGGCGAAGGATGTAGTTGATACGCTGGTAAGGATTTATACCGAGGCCGGCGGCAAGCTGCAGACTGACACCAAGGTTATTGATATCATGGTCAAGGAAGGCCATGTGTACGGCGTGCGCACGGTCAACGGCGTGTACGAGGCAGACAGAGTTATTCTGGCTGCGGGCGGCGCCTCCTATCCGGGCACAGGCAGCGACGGCGGCGGCGCCAAGCTGGCAAAGAAGCTGGGGCACACTATTGTACCGCTGAAGCCTTCTCTGATTCCGCTGGAAAGCGATTATCCTTATGTTGATGACCTGCAGGGGTTATCTTTGCGCAACGTGCAGGCAACGCTTTTGGCCGACGGCGTAAAGCTGGGCAGTGAATTCGGCGAGATGCTGTTTACGCATTTCGGCGTTTCCGGTCCGATTGTGCTTTCGCTGAGCAATCTTGCCGCAGACGCTTTGGCTGCAGGCAAGGATGTAGAGCTGGAGGTTGACCTGAAGCCTGCGCTGAGCGAAGAAAAGCTGGATGCACGTATCCAACGTGATTTTGTGCAGTACAGCCGTAAGCAGGTGCTCAACGGCATGAAGGATTTACTGCCGCAGCGACTGATTCCCGTTGTACTGGATATGTCCTACGTTGATGAGAACAAATTCATCAACCAGGTTTCGCGCGAGGAGCGTCACAGACTGCTGCAGACGCTGAAGCATTTTGTGATTACTATTTCCGCAACACGTCCGATTGCAGAGGCTATTGTTACCGCAGGCGGCGTGAGCGTGAAGGAGATTGACCCCAAGACCATGGAATCCAAGCGCATCAAGGGCATGTACTTTGCAGGCGAGGTTATGGATGTCGACGGCTATACCGGCGGCTATAATCTGCAGGCGGCGTTCAGCAGCGGCCATGCTGCGGGCGAAGCGGCGGCTGCGGAAGAATAATTCATAAATTTGACTTAAATTAGGCTATCCATATACATGTAAAACATGGTATTATATAGATAGCTAATACATTATAAAGTGTGGTTATGTAGAATGAAGAAAATTGTTGTGGCAATTGATGGTCCCGCAGGTGCAGGCAAAAGCACTATTGCGAAGCTGGCTGCCGAAAAATTAGGCTATGCCTATATTGATACCGGTGCCATGTACAGAAGTGTAGCCTGGAAGTTTTTGCAGACAGGCAAACCTTTTGACGAGGACTTTATCAGCGGCTTATCCAAGACTATGCTGATTGACTTCAAACCGGAGGCAAAAATCAACCGTGTTTTTGTTGATGGTACCGAGGTTACCGAGGCTATCCGTACTCCCGAAGTGACGGCGATTGTATCGCGTGTTGCTGCTATCGGAGCGGTGCGTGAGGCGATGGTAGACCAGCAGCGCCGTATGGGCGAGGCAGGCGGTGTCCTGATGGACGGCCGTGATATTGGTACAGTGGTATTCCCGAACGCACAGCTGAAAATTTTTCTTACTGCTTCGGTTGAGGAAAGAGCGCGCCGCCGCTATGCGGAAATGGTGGCCAAAGGTCAGCAAGTTGATCTGCAGCAACTACAGGCGGATATCGCCGAGCGCGACAAGCAGGACAGCGAGCGTGCTATCAGTCCGCTGCGTCAGGCAGAGGATGCACTGTTTCTGGATACATCCGATATGGGCATCAGCGAGGTTACCGAGAAAATTTTACAGCTGGTGCAGGAGCGCGCACAATGATTTATACCTTAGTGAAGAATCTCTTTAAAATTCTTTTTACCATCTTTTTGCGATTGAAGGTAGAAGGAACAGAAAATATTCCCAAGGATGGTCCGCTGGTTATAGCGAGCAACCATCTGAGTCTGCTTGATCCGCCTGTACTTGGTACGGCAGCAACCCGTAAGGTCCACTTTATGGCCAAGGAAGAGCTGTTTGTGCCGGTTCTGGGCACTATCTATAAAATTCTGGGTGCTTTCCCGGTGCGCCGTGGCGGCGCGGACCGTGCTGCAATTAAGCATGGTATTGATATTCTGGAAAGCGGTCAGGTGCTGGCGATTTTCCCTGAGGGAACACGCAGCAAGACCGGCGAGCTTGGTAAGGCTCAGCCCGGAGCGCTGATGATGGCGAGCAAGGCGAAGGCAACTATTGTGCCGGCCTGCATCATCGGTACCGATTACAAGCGTCACGGCCGTATATGGCCGAAGGTTACGGTGCGCTTTGGCAAGCCGATGCCTTTTCCTGAGGACGCTGTGGTCAACAAAGAATTTTTGCATGCAATGACTGAAAAGCTGATGCAGCACATTGCAAAGCTGCAGGCAGGTGAAGATGTATAATGGAAATTAAGGTAGCAGAGCACTGTGGTTTTTGCTATGGTGTGAAGCGCGCGGTGGCGTTGGCCCAAAAGGCTGCGACCGACCGTGTGCAGGGTGCAACGCTGGGACCTTTGATACACAATCCCCAGCTAATTGCCGAGCTTGCATCTAATGGCATTGCCTGTAAGGACAGCCTGGAGCAGTTTGCTCCCGGTGAAACGGTTATCTTCCGTTCACACGGCGAGGGGCCTGAAACCTATGCGCAGGCAGAAAAACAAGGGCTGACAATTCTGGACGCAACCTGTCCGAATGTACGCCTGGCACAGCAAAAGGCTGCTCAGGCAGCAGCTGATGGCTATTTTCCTGTAATAGTCGGAGAAAAAAATCATCCGGAAGTAAAAAGTATTTTAAAATGGGCAGGAAAAAACGCTATCTGTGTAGAATGTATAAAAGATATCTCTTATGTACCGCGCCAGGAGCGTTATGGAGTAATCATCCAGACGACTTTTGAGCTGCAGAAATTTAATGATATATTGCAGGCACTGCAGGAGCAGCGCCCGGGAGAATACCGTGTGGAGCGCACCATCTGTCTGGCGACAGCGCAAAGACAGCAGGCGGCTGTAAAGCTGGCTACAGAGTCGGATGCCGTTATCGTCATCGGCGGACGCAACAGCGCCAACACAAGGCATCTTTTCGAGCTGGTGCAAAAGCATTGCAGGCAAGCATATCATATAGAGACTGCCAGCGAACTGAGCAGCGATATGCTAAGGGGTTGCAATAAAATAGGAATCACGGCAGGAGCATCGACTCCGGACCGTTTAATTAAGGAGGCTATTTTAGTAATGGAAAACATGGATTTTGAAAGCATGCTCAACGAAAGTATGGAGGTAGAGGTATATCCTGGCAAAGTTGTCAACGGTACCGTTATTCAATTGGATAAAGACGGCGTTTATGTATCTTTTGGATATAGACATGATGGTCTGATTCCTTATTCCGAATGGTCCCAGACCGAATCTGCTGAAGAACTGCAAAACTCCATCAAAGTTGGCGATGAAGTAGAAGCTAAGGTTGTTCCTGGCAGCACCAAGAGCGATTTCGTTCGTCTGTCCAAAATCAAAGCTGAGCGCGACGCTGCATGGAAAAATGTTGCTGAGTTGCCCGAAGGCGAAAAACGCCCGGCAACCGTTAAAGTTCTGCGCATCATCAAAAACAAAGCTAAAAACATCGTTGGTCTGGGTGTTGCAGTTGAAGGTGTTGAAGGCTTCATGCCCGCATCTCATGTTGAACTGCGCCGCGTAGAAGACTTCACCGGTTATGTCGGCAAAGAGCTGGAAGCTGAAATCATCGAAGTTGACCTGGAGAAAAAACGCATCGTTGTTTCCCGCCGCGACCTGCTGAGAGCTGAAGCTGACGCTAAACGCAAAGCTTACAAGGAAGCTAAAGAAGCTCGCATTGCTGCTGCTAAAGAAGCACGCGCTGCTGCTGAAGAAGCTGCTTACAACTCTGTTGAAGAAGGCAAAGTATACACCGGTAAGGTTGTAAAAGTTGCTGAATTCGGTCTGTTCGTTGAAATCGGCGAAGGCTTGGTTGGCTTGGTTCACAACACCGAGCTGTCTTGGGACCGTAGCGTAAAAGCTGCTGACGTTGCTAAAGAAGGCGACGAAGTAACCGTTCTGGTTAAGAGCATCGACCGCGAAAACAAACGTGTTGCTCTGAGCATCAAAGCTACTCTGGAAGATCCTTGGAAAGTTGAAGCTTCTCAATTCCACATTGGCGACATTCTGGATGTAGAAGTTGTTCGTCTGCTGGCTTTCGGCGCTATCGTTAAACTGAGTGACAAAGTTGAAGGTCTGGTTCACATTTCCGAAATCGCTCCTGAGCGCATCGAAGCTCCGAGCGACGTTCTGGAAGTTGGCCAAGTTGTTAAAGCTGAAATCATTAAAATGGATCTGGACAGCAAAAAAATCGGCCTGAGCATTTCCAAAGTTAAACGTGATGCTGAAAAGAACGAATTCCGTTCCTACATGGGCAGCAAAAAATCTCACCTGAGCCAAAACCTGTCCGAGCAGCTGGAAAGCCTCGAAAAATAATTGGAGAAGGATATGCAACGTGCAAAGCGTAAGCTAGAACATATTCAATATGCACTGGAGCTGGGCGACGGCCCGGCGGCAACGCACCTTGCTGATCTCCGTTTCTTACACAACTGTCTGCCGGAGATTAATCCGGCAGACTTTGTTTTATCTGTAGAAATTTTAGGCAAACGTCTGCGTTTGCCTTTTTTCATTGATGCTATTACTGGCAGTACAGATGCGGTGACGGAGATCAACAGAAAACTGACGCAGGTGGCGGCAAGAACCGGTATCGGTATGGCTGTCGGCTCGCAGTTCGGCGCTGTGCGTGACGGCAGCGGTATCGCGAGCTATACTGTGGTGCGCGAGGAGCTTGCCGAAGGTCTTGTTATCGGTAACATCAGTGCTCTTGCTACGCCCGCGCAGGCGCAGGCTGCCGTTGACATGCTGCAGGCTGACGCGCTGGAGGTGCACCTAAACGCTGCGCAGGAGCTGTGGATGGCCGAGGGCGACAAGGATACCTGCGGACTTTTGGCAAACCTGGTGCAGATACGTGATGCTGTGAGCGTGCCTGTTATCGTCAAGGAAACAGGCTGCGGTATTGCGGCAGAGCAGTACGAGCTTTTGCTGGAGCAGGGCTTTACAGCCTTTGACTGTGCCGGCGCAGGGGGGACGAACTTCCCGGCGATTGAGGCGAAACGTCAGGGCGTGGAGCTGACGGAGGAATTCGCTGCTTGGGGTGTGCCTACCTGCTGGAGCCTGCTTGACGCGCAGCAGACACTGCCGGAAAACGCACTGCTTTTGGCGAGCGGCGGCATCCGTACCGCAGGTGACGCAGCGCGTGCTTTTGCTCTGGGTGCGGACGCGGTGGGGATTACCGCACCGCTTTTGCGTCTGGTCATGGAGCAAGGTATTGACGCTGCAGTAGATTATGTGTATTCACTGGCGGAAGGACTGCAAAAGTACATGCTGCTTTTGGGCTGCCTAACGCCGAAGGAGCTGCGTGACGTTCCGCTGATTGTGACGGGAGAAACGCGTGATTTTGTAGCCAGTCGTGGCTACGAGCTGGCGAAGCTGTGCAGATGGCGCAGAGGGTAGAAAAGTAAATTTATGTAATGAGGGGGCCACGTCAGTGCGTCCCCTTTTTGCATTCTTCAAGCTAATATGATATAATAATTTGACGACTAATCTTTTCACGGTTGATTATCTGCATTTTTTTAAGGAGTTGTAATGGTAGGACTTATTAGTGGTGTACGCAAGAACAGCTTGGCAGCGAACGCAGGCATCAAGGCCGGCGAAAAGCTGTGCAGCGTGGACGGCGTACAGGTTAAGGATATAATTGAATTGAGCTTCTATACCTCCGATTACGAGGTTGATCTGGAGATAGAGGCCACCGATGGCACACGCCGTCAGGTACATATAGAAAAATATCCAGATGAGGATCTTGGCCTGGAGTTTGATTCCGCAGTTTTTGACAGAGTTGCGACCTGCTACAATAACTGTATCTTCTGCTTTGTGGACCAGATGATTCCCGGTATGCGTCCGGGTCTGTATGTGCGTGATGACGATTACCGTCTGTCCTTCTTATATGGTAACTTCATTACACTCACCAATATGAAGGATGAAGATTTTGAACGTATTATCCGCACGCATCTTACGCCGCTGTATGTTTCGGTACATGCTACCGACCCGCAGGTGCGCTGCCAGATGATGCACAACCGTTTCGCCGGTCAGCTGATGGAGCGCCTGCAGCTTTTGTTCGATGCGGGCATTCAGGTGCATACGCAGATTGTCTGTTGCCCCGGTTATAATGACGGCGAGATTCTTGCCAAGAGCTTCCACGATTTGTACGCGCAGTATCCCAATGTACTGACGATGGCGGTTGTTCCCGTAGGCACCACTAAGCACCGCGAGCACCTGCCGCAGCTTGCTACCTTTACGAAGGAGCAAGCCGCAGAGGTTGTGGAGCAGGTGACCGCATGGCAGGAGCGCTGCCGTAAGGAAACAGGCAAGACGTTTATCTACTTGGGCGATGAATTTTATCTGCTGGCGGAAAAGCCTTTTCCTCCTACCGAATGGTATGACGGCTTCCCGCAGCTGGAAAACGGCATCGGCCTTACTGCCAACTTTATGCTGGAGTGGGACGAAGCGTTGGCGCAGATGCAGAGCTTTCATGCTGCAGAGCCTGCGGTGATTCCCGTGGGTGAGGGCGCTTACCGTGTGCTGGAGCCTTTGATGACGAAGCTGAACAGCCAGTTCGGTTCGGAGCACCGTTTTGTGCCTGTTCCTAACAGCTTTTTCGGCGGCAAGGTAAATGTTACCGGTCTTTTGACGGGCACGGATATTCTTGCGAATGTACAGGGTAAGCAGATTATTCTTCCGGATGTTGTTTTGAACAGCGATGAGCTGTTTTTGGATGATATGTCGTTGGCTCAGTTCAAGGAGCGTTACCCCGGCAAGGTGGAGATTGCCAAGGGTGCTAAGGAGCTGCTGCATTTATTATTGGAAAGATAGGTGAAGCGTATGCTGCAGGTTTATACAGGTACAGGCAAGGGTAAGACTACTGCCGCTTTGGGCGTGGCGCTGCGTGCCTCTGGTTATGGTATGAAGACGCTGATGCTTTCATTTTTGAAGGATGATCCAGAGTATGGCGAGGCGCGGGCTGCAAAGAATCTGCCCTGGTTTACGCTGCGGCAGGTGGGACGCGACGCCTTTGTTAATTTCCGTAATCCAGATCCTATTGATTTAAAGATGTGCCGTGACGGCTGGGAAGAAGCGAAAGAGGCTATCAGCTCACACGCTGCGGACATTATTATTCTTGATGAGCTGAATATTGTGCTTGCTACTCAAATGCTGCCGACGCAGGAGGTTGTGGATTTTTTGCGTGAGCATAAAAATAACGTTGAGGTTATTACTACCGGTAGAGGTGCACCGGAAGAGCTTATTAAAATTGCTGATCTTGTTACGGATATGAGCGAGGTTAAGCATTACTTCCATAAGGGAGTTAGTTCCAGAAATGGAATTGACCATTAGGGGCAACCCTTCCGTCTACTCGCTAATGCTCGTATCCACCTCCCCTTTCAGGTGAGATATAGTAGGCTCGATTTAAAATTATAGTTCGCAATTATCGCTAACCTCTATATGCTCCCTGAAAGGGAGCTGGCAAAATCACGTCAGTGATTTTGACTGAGGGTTGTGCTTGCGACAAACTGGGTCGTAGCGTCAAGGGAGCTGGCATCGCCGAAGGCGATGACTGAGGGTTGTATGCGCTGTAATAGACATATTCCCCATAAATATACAAAAAATTTTACATTTCTATGATAGACACATACTAAAAAATTTATTATGATGAAGGAGATTTGATTATGGCTAAACCGATAGTTGCTATAGTTGGACGTCCGAACGTAGGCAAATCTACTCTTTTCAATATTTTTGCCAACAGCAGGATTTCCATTGTTGAGGATACACCGGGCGTTACCCGCGACCGTCTGTATGCTACCGCCGAATGGCTGGACCACGAGTTTATGATGGTTGATACTGGCGGTATCGAAATCATGAATGCCGATGCTATTGCTGTTTCTATCCGTCAGCAGGCACAGATTGCGATTAAGGAGGCGGACGTTATTCTGTTCGTCTGCGATGCGCGCGCAGGCATTACTACCGAGGATGCTGACGTTGCCCGTCTGCTGCGTCAGTCCAAGAAGCCGATTGTTCTGGCTGTCAATAAGGCGGATTCTCCGAAGCAGGAGATGAATACCTTTGAATTCTATAATCTGGGCATCGGTGATCCGATTGCTGTTTCTGCGTCCAACCATTTGGGACTGGGCGATTTGCTGGATGCCGTTGTTGCCAAGTTCCCGTCCGATAAGATGGCAGGCGACCTGGAGGAGGAGGACGAAATCAAGGTTGCTCTGATTGGCCGTCCTAACGTAGGCAAGTCCTCTATTTTCAACGCACTGGTAGGCGAGGAGCGTTCTATCGTAAGTGATGTTGCAGGCACTACCCGTGATGCGATTGATACTCCGGTAGTACGCAACGGTCAGAAGTACCTGTTCATTGATACCGCAGGCATGCGCCGTAAGGCTAAGGTTGACGAACCGATTGAAAAATACAGCGTTATGCGTTCTCTGCGTGCGGTTGACCGCAGTGACGTTGTGCTGATGGTTTTTGATGCTGTCGAGGGTGTTACCGAGCAGGATAAACGTATCGTCGGCTATGCTCATGAGGCAGGCAAGGCTGTTATTCTGGTTGTAAACAAGTGGGATTTGTACGAGAAGGATAATTCCTCCACTCTGCGTTACACCGAAACTCTGCGCAAGGAGCTTGTTTTCCTTCAGTATGCGCCGGTAGTTTTCGTTTCTGCCGTTACCAAGCAGCGTATTCACCGTCTGCCGGAGGTTATCTCCTATGTTGCCGAGCAGAACGCTATGCGTATCGCTACCAGTATTCTCAACCAGGTTATCGAGGACGCTGTGGCTATCAATCCGCCACCGACCGAAAAAGGCAAGCGTCTTAAGATTCTTTATGTTACACAGGTCAAAATCAAACCGCCAACCTTTGTTATCTTCGTCAACGAACCGGAAATTATGCATTTCTCCTATCAGCGTTATCTGGAGAACAAACTGCGTGAGGCCTTTGGCTTTGAAGGTACACCGATTCAGATGATTATTCGTGGTAAGAACGAGGATGAATAAATAAAAGTCAGGTGATTTGTTATGTTCAATGAGGTGGGTATATTACATTTTCTGCTGGGCTTTGTGCTCGGTCATGTCTGCGGCTCTGTTCCCAGCGGCTTATGGCTGGTGCAGGCCTTTCATGGTATTGATATCCGTAATTACGGCAGCAAAAATATCGGCACGACAAACGTTTTCCGTACCGTCGGCCCCAAGACTGCGGTGCTGGTGCTGATTGCCGATGCCTTCAAGGGTATTCTCGCGGTTGGTATTATGAGTTATTTTTTCCACAATCCGCTGCTGGATGTGATTACGGCTTTGGGTGCGCTTTTGGGACACAATTATTCGCTTTTTCTGGGCTTTAAGGGTGGCAAGGGCGTTGCGACCGCACTGGGCCTGCTGATTTTCATGATGCCTAAGGTTGCGGTAGCAAGCTTTGGTATCTGGCTGGTGTGCGTGCTGCTGACACGTTATGTATCGCTCGGCTCCATTATTGCTGCCATCTTTACGCCGCCGCTGGCATGGTATCTGGGTTATCCCTCTGCCTATGTGATTTTCTCGGTGGTTGCCGCTTTCTTTGTAGTTTTGCGCCACAAGGAAAATATCCATCGCCTGCTCACAGGCACCGAAAGCAAAATCAAACCGGGCAATGCCAAGGATCTGCAGAAATAAAACATCGCTTCTACGCTGATGTAGGCCAACGCTTACATCAGCTTTTTTCATATACTAAAGCAGGATTTTTGTCCTGCCTAAAGAATATAATAATATTACAAGTATTTTAGGTGATTTGCAGTAGAATTAATACTGCAGGAGGGAGGAACGAAATTGCGATTAGCAAAGCTTTTATATACAGCTGCCGTTGTCTGCGGACTGCTGCTGCCTTTGGGCGCTTCGGCCGCAGGCATTACCAATTATCCGCCGCTGGTGAACCCGTCGCACTGGACGGAGCAGAACAAGAGCGGTGATACGGTTATTCTGGATGCGAAGGGTGTGGCATCCTTCAACGCCAAGGTGCGTGCTGCTTCCCGCAGTATGCCTGACCTGGCAAATTATCCTGCGACGATGAGCGGTGATGCGCTCAAAACGAGGATTATGGATTATTCCATCCTTGACGATGACCTGTATCTGCATGGCAATAAGGTGAGCGAAAACTATAAGAATATCCTGCGCAAACAGAGCAATATCAGCGCTATTCCCAAAAGCGTAGGCGTGCAATACGCAGTGACGGTGCGCCGTACCGCTGTGCGCGCGCTGCCTACGGGCGAGGGCCTGTATTATTACGCTGGCGACAGGGATTTTGACGCGCTGCAGGAAACTATGCTGGACCCAGGCGAGCCTGTGGCTGTGCTGCACACCAGTGCCAACGGTTATTTTTACTACGTGCAGGCAGTAAATTACAGCGGTTGGGTGAGCAAGTATAATGTAGCCATGACCGATAAGAACACCTGGAGCAGCTTTGTGAAGCCGCAGAAGTTTCTGGTTGTCACCGATGCGGAATATAACCTGAAAACGGACGGCGAGCAGGTGCTTTATCAGCAGGGTGCGCGCCTGCCGGTTGACAGTGTGCAGAGCGATACCTATATGGTAATTGCACCGGTGCGCACTAAAGCAGGTCAGCTGCAGAAACAGAAGCTGCTGGTGCCGAAGGCTGCCTCTGCCGTGCATTACGGCTATTTGCCTTATACCAGCAATAATCTGCTGAGCTCCGCCTTCAAATTTTACGGCAAGCCTTATGGCTGGGGCGGTTTGAAGAACAGCGTGGACTGCTCAAGCCTGGTGTTCAATGCTTACCGCACTGTAGGCATTGTGCTGCCGCGTAATGCCGACCAGCAGGAGCTGACCGCAGGCACGAAGAAAAAGCTGAGCGGCAGCTCACAGGAACGCGCCACCGTTATCAGCAGGCTGATGCCGGGTGCAGCGCTTTATATGGACGGCCACTGCCTGATGTATATTGGCCATATCAACCAGACACCTTATACGATTCACGCGCTGGGCTCGTATTTTTCCAAGGGCCGCCTGATGCGCGAAATGAAGGTGCTGGTGAGCGATTTGTCGCTGCAGCGCGCCAGCGGCAATACCATGCTTAACGAATTGCAGACTGCAATAGAATATAAATAATGATAGGAGAGTTTAAAGATATGTTAAACCAATTTCAATGTACCGCAGCGGAGTTCAACGCTGCAGCCTATAATGATGTGGACAGTATTGTCCTCTTTCTGTGTAAGGAATGTGCGGCAGCTATCGACAAGCTGGAGCTGCCGGAGGCTGCAGCCAAGGCAGCAATGGCGTATGCTGCGCAGCACGACGATATTTATGATGCAGGCAGCGTAACTACACTGGTGCTGCCGCAGGGTGAAGGTTTGCTGACACTGCTTTTGGCAGGCTGTGGCGAGGGCAAGGACTGCAAGCCGAACAATTTCCGTAAGGCTGCCGGCGCTGCTGCCCGCGCTTTACACAAGGCTAAGGCGAAAAAGGCTGTACTGGCTGCGCCTATCCTGCTGAACGCCGAACGCAGCAAAACCCTGCAGGCGCTCGTCGAAGGCCTGTACCTCGGTGCGTACACCTTCAACCGCTTCAAGAGCGAAGCAAAGCAGGCACCGCTGTGCGAGGCTACCGTGCTGAGCGCTGTGCCGGAGGCGGCGGAAATCATTAACGCTGCGGAAATCTCTGCGGAAGCAGTGTGCTATGCACGTGATCTGGTGAATAACCCCGGTAACGTGGTAACACCGCAAACCATGGCCGATGATGCCTTGAAGCTGGGGCAGGAGCTGCCGCTGGAAATTACTATTATGGACGAAACCCTGATGGAGGCAAGAGGCATGCATGCACTGCTGGCAGTAGGTCAGGGCAGTCATAACCCTCCGTGCCTCGTTGCCTTGCGCTACAATGGCAACGGTGACGCTCCCTATACAGCCTTTGTAGGCAAGGGCATCACCTTCGACAGCGGCGGTATTTCCATTAAGCCTGACGACAACATGGGCGAGATGAAGGACGACATGACAGGTGCGGGCGCTGTGCTCGGAGCAATGCGTGCCATCGCACGTTTAGGCCTGAAATGCAACGTTATCGGTGTACTGGCCTGTGCGGAGAATATGCCTGACGGCAAGGCGCAACGCCCCGGCGACATCGTGCGTGCAGCTAACGGCAAGACCATCGAGGTTGTTTCCAGCGATGCGGAAGGACGCATGGTGTTGGCGGACGCAGTCTGGTATGCCTGCCAAATGGGTGCCAAGAAGGTTATCGACATCGCAACGCTGACCGGTGCGGTAATCATCGCCCTCGGAAACGAAACCAGCGGTATTGTGGCCAATGACGACGAGCTGGTAGAGCAGATTAAGCTGGCAGGTCGCATGGCCGGTGAAAACTACTGGCAGCTGCCTTCCCTGCCTGAATGCAAGGAAGCTATCAAGAGCGACGTTGCGGACCTGCTCAACAGCGCAGGACGTGCCGGCGGCTGCATCACCGGCGGTCTGTTCATCGGCGAATTCGTCGACAAGGATATCCCGTGGGCGCATCTTGATATCGGCGGCACCTCCACCGCAACTAAGACCGATGGCTTCAAGGTCAAGGGAGGTACTGCCTTTGGCACTATGACGCTTATCAAGCTGGCAGGTATGCTGTAATGGCTGCGCAGCTTGTAGATTTGCATTTGCACAGCACCTTCAGCGACGGACGCTACACGCCGACCATGCTGGTGGATGAGGCCGTGGCTAAAGGCATCGGCGTAATCGCCATTACCGACCATGATTCGTGGAACGGTATTGGGGAGGCGCGCGAGGTGGCGAAGCGCTACGGCGGACGCATCCGCGTTATCACCGGCGTAGAGCTGGGAACGCAGTACGAGGATGATGCCGTGCATATTTTAGGCTATCACGTTTCCATGGACTGTGAAGCGCTGCATAATAAAATGGACGAAATGCGCCATGCGCGCGAGCACCGTTTATATGCCATGCTGGAGAAGCTGGAAAAATTGGGTTACGATGTGGAGGTAGAAGCCTGCGACCCCAAGAACAGAGCAGTGGGCCGTCCGCATGTGGCCAAGGCGCTGGTGGCCAAGGGCTATTTTGCTACCGTACAGGAAGTTTTCGACGCACTGCTGCACCGTGGCGGACCGGCGTATGTGCCGCAGCCCAAGCTTTCTCCGCAGGAGGCAGTGGCGCTGATTCACGAGGCAGGCGGTATCGCTGTGTTGGCACATCCCTCGGAGCTGGTAGATAAAACTCTGCCCGAGCGCTTGCTTGCCGCAGAACCGTTTGACGGCATCGAGGTGTGGCACCCCAGTGCGGATGCACAGGCGCAAGCCCATTGGCTGGCGCTGGCCAAGCAGCGTGGACTGCTGGTGAGCGGCGGCAGTGACTTTCACGGAATCCCTGACCGTTTCCCCACAAAGCTGGGAATCTGGCAGGTGCAATATGATGATGTTAAGGGTGTAATAGAATGGAAGTAGTTGCTTTTGTAGGACCTAGCGGCACAGGCAAGAGCCACCATGCCATCGGCGTGGCCTTTGACAACCGTTGTGACGCTATTATTGACGACGGCCTGCTGATTAAGGGCACCAAAATTCTGGCAGGCACCTCCGCCAAGAATGAAGACAACAGAATACAGGCCGTAAAGCGTGCCATCTTCACCGACGAAGGACACGCACAGGCAGTGCGTGAGGCGCTGGCGACCAACAACATTCATCGTCTGCTGATTATCGCTACCTCGGACAATATGATCAACAAGATTATCGGCAGGCTGAAGCTGGATAAGCCGGTTAAGACAGTGTATATCAACCAAATTGCCAGCAAGGCCGAAATCAAGAAGGCCCGCCATGCGCGTCTGCAGGAGGGCAAACATATCGTGCCGGTGCCGACGATTGAGCTAAAGCCTCATTTCACAGGCTATTTTGCCGATTTGCCCTATAATATTTTTTCCAGCCAGCGCAAGCAAGAGAAGGATGCGGACCGTTCTATCGTACGTCCTTCGTTCAGCTTTTACGGCAAGCTGCTGATTTCCGACAGCGCGCTGGAGGATATCATCAAAATTATCGGGCGCAAGCTGGAGGGCGTGGAGCGCATCACCTCGATTAAAGTGCGCCGCCGCAGCGACAACAGCAAGGGCATTGTTATCAGCGTAGAGGTTGTGCTGTATTACGGCGTTAAGCTCTTTGCCGTTACCAAGCAGTTCCAGGCAAAGATTAAGGAAAAGATTGAGTATATGACAGCCATGAAGGTGAATAATGTGAATGTTTCTATCCGTAGCTTGGCTGTGAAGAAGTGAATAGAGCTGTCGCATGCTTTACCCTCGCAGGGTTTCCTGCGGGGGATTTTGTTTGTTGATACTTTGGGTTAATTCAACTTCTTTCATAACTGAAAGAAGTTGGAAGAAAGGTTCGCGCTTTTTGTAAAGCGCGGCAAAACAAAAACTTTTTCAGGAGAAAAAGTTTTACCAAAAAGCTCTCTTAATCGGGTCGCTTTGCTGTTACTAGCGCTTGTTCTTAATTCTTTTAAATGTTCTTTTTTCACGGTATTGACTACATGAAGAAAAACAATATTATCGTTTCCGAAGAAGAAAAGAAAAAAATAATGGATTTGGTGAACGCTAACAAAGATACTATTTACGCAGATTGCAGAGAGCAGGCTGCTTACGAAGAAGACGAAGACTATGAGGAGTAAAACACTAAAACCGAGCACTCACTAACGTGGGTGCTTTTTATTTTCCGGCATGCGAAGGTATACCATTTTTTCTATGTTCAAAATCAGGAATAAAATCCTAATTTTATATAAAAAATGCTAAAGTTTGGATTCCATTCCAAACTTTTAGGGAAAATAGAGAAAACTTGGAATGCGTTCCAAGTTTTCTTGCGTTTATAACAGGTTTGCTTTACAATATAAGTAAGAGGTGATAACTATGCAGCTTATTCCAAGAAAAGAATATCTTGACTGGTTATGTCGCTGGCAGGATAAACAAATCATAAAAGTAGTATCCGGTGTACGCCGTTGCGGAAAATCAACCATGTTTACGCTGTTTAAACAGAACTTGCTTAAGCGGGGGGTAGATGAAAAACAAATTATCAGCATCAACTTTGAAGCAATGGAATTTGAAGCCTTACGGGATTATCATACTTTATATCAATATATAAATGACCGCCTGCAGCAGGACTGCAAAAACTATATTTTTTTAGATGAGGTACAGCATTGCACGGAATATCAAAAAGCTGTCGACAGCCTGTTCATTAAAGATAATTGCGATATCTATCTTACAGGTTCCAACGCTTATTTTATGTCCGGAGAGCTGGCAACCGTTCTTTCCGGCAGATACGTTGAACTAAAGATGCTGCCGCTGTCATTTAAAGAATTTGTATCTTCTTTTGCTCCGGAAAATGTTGACATAAGCATACAGGAAAAGTTTAATTTATACCTGAATTATGGTTCCTTTCCTTTTCTGGCACGTTACAATAGCTTTGACAGTGATGCTTATAATTATCTGCGTGATGTATATAATACAATTATTCTCAATGATATAGTAAAACGTCTGAAGATTACTGATGTGAACGCATTAGATAAGGTAACAAAATTTATCGCTGATAATATCGGTAATATTGTTTCTATAAATAAAATTGCGAATACCTTAAAATCCGGTGGCAAGAGTATAGACAACAAGACTGTTGAGAAGTATTTGCAGGGGTTGGTAGATGCTTTGTTTTTATATAAAGCTCCGCGCTTTAACATCAAAGGAAAGCAACTACTTACCAATATGCCTAAATATTATATTGTCGATATTGGTATGCGCAATATCCTGATACGTAATAAAGAAAGCGATATAGGTCATATCATAGAAAATCTTGCCTATCTGGAGCTGATGCGACGCGGTTATGATGTATACGTGGGGGATATTGATAAAGGTGAGGTTGACTTTGTAGCCATTAAAAACAACCAGACAGAATATTACCAGATATCCGCCACTACGTTAAACCCTGATACATTAGCAAGAGAGTTGGCACCGCTACAAAGCGTACAGGATAATTATCCAAAATATCTTTTGACACTTGACGAGCTTTTTGGCGAAGCTAATTATAATGGAATACAAAAGAAAAACCTGATAAAATGGTTACTTGAATGAGAGATATAAAAAGCTTGCCTCCAAGCTGACAGCATAATAAAATTCTTCTATATATTATAAATTTCACCCCTTCTTCACAGCAGCTCGTGCCTTGCACTTCGCTGCTGTTTTTTTATGCGCCCTGATATGCTATAATATATAGCGTATAATTAGCTTTATTGCAATGAGCGTTACAGCCTGCGCGGAATAACTTTCACCCCGGCCTGGTGCGCTTATTTGCAAGCAATAAGGAGTGATAAGCATGGAGATAAAATCTGTCGCACTTTTGGGAGCAGGAGCCGTAGGCTCTTATATAATCTGGGGGCTGAGCAAACTCCCAGATATCAAATTCGGCATTATCGCCGAAGGCAGCCGTGCTGCGCGTTTGCGTGACGAGGGCTGCAGCATCAACAACGTCACCTATCATCCGCAGGTGTGGAGCCCGCAGGAGGCCAAGGGCGCAGATCTTTTGATTGTCGCTTTAAAATACGGCGCTCTGCCGGGCGCGTTGGCAAGCATTCGTGAGGCAGTAGGCCCCAATACCACTGTCATGAGCCTGATGAACGGTGTGGACAGCGAGGAGATTATTGCCGGCGTTGTCGACAGCAAGCAGATTTTGCCTGCTCTGATTAAGATTGCGTCGCGTCACGAGGGCAACGGCGTGCGCTTCAACCCGGAAAAAACTATCGGTATTGTTTTCGGTGAAGCGCAGGCTCCCTTTGACAGCGAGCGTGTGCTGGCGATTGAAGCACTTATGCACAGTGCCGATATCCATATCCGCCATACGGATTGCATTAATGAAGAAATCTGGTGCAAGTTCCGCCTGAACGTCTGCAACAATCTGCCGCAGGCTGTGATTGGCGCAGGTCTTGGCTGCTATCAGGACAGCGAGCATATGCGTGCTATTAAGGAAGGTCTGCGCCGTGAGCTGGAGGCCATCGCCGCCGCCAAAGGCATTGATATGAGCAAATGTCCCGCAAGCTCCGGCCGTGGCAGCGCCGTTCCGCCATCTTTGCGCTATTCCACGCTGCAAGATCTGGACGCAGGCAGACACACCGAGATAGATATGTTCTCCGGTGCTCTGATGGCGATGGGCAAGGAGCTGGGGATTCCCACTCCCTACAACGAATATACCTATCATATTATCAAAGCGTTGGAGGAAAAAAACGATGGCCTGTTCGATTACTCCGGACAGAATAAAGAAAATACCTGCGCGCGTTGAGTGCGCATTAAAGGAGGCAGAAAGCAGATGAAGAATTTGCTGACGATTGCCGGCAGTGATTCCAGCGGCGGCGCAGGAATCCAGGCCGATTTAAAGACCTTTGCCGCTCATGGCACCTTCGGTATGAGCGTCATTACCGCCGTTACGGCACAAAACACCTGTGGTGTTACCGCAGTACAGAATATTGATTGTGATATCGTTGAAGCACAGATTGCTGCCGTTTTTGATGATATCCGTGTGGACGCAGTGAAAATAGGCATGGTATCGCAGCCGGAGATTATCCGCACGATTGCCGCCTGCCTGCGCCGTTATCAGCCACGCATTATTGTGGTGGATCCGGTGATGATTTCCAAAAGCGGTTATCCGTTGCTGGCACCGGAGGCCTGCGAAACGCTGATTAAGGAGCTGCTGCCGTTGGCTACATTGGTTACGCCCAACCTGCCGGAAGCAGAGGCGATTACCGGTATGCAGGTTACGGAAAAGGCGCAGATGCGCGCAGTAGCGGAAAAAATTATTGCTCTGGGCGCTAAGGCTGTGCTCGTAAAGGGCGGTCATTTAAGCGATACGGCGGATGATTTACTCTTTGACGGCAGCACGGAAACATGGTTCCCCGGCAAGCGCATCCCTACGAAGAATACGCATGGCACAGGCTGCACGCTCTCGAGCAGTCTGGCGGCAAATCTGGCCAAGGGGCTGGAGCTGACGGATGCAGTACGTGCCTCCAAGGCCTACGTTACCGAAGCCATCGAGCATGGCATCGAACTGGGCAGCGGTTGCGGACCGACGCATCATTTTGTTGATTTATACAGAAAGGCTGGTATCTTAGACTAATGGATTTAAAAAATACTTTTGGCGAGCTGGTTGACAAGCTGCGTAAGGCAAGACCTGTCATCCACGAAATTACTAATTACGTTACAGCGGAAAGCTGTGCTGACGCTGCGTTGGCAGCGGGCGCTTCTCCGGTGATGGCTGACGAGCCGGAGGAGGTTGTACAAATTACCGCCGGTGCCGACGCACTGGTGCTGAATCTAGGTACGCTGAGCTTCAATAAGCAGATAGCTATGGAGCGTGCGGCGCAGGCGGCCAAAACCAAGGGCATCCCCGTAGTGCTGGACCCAGTGGGCGTAATGGCTTCTACCGTACGCTTGAACTTCGCGTTGAAGCTGCTGAACGCAGGCTATATTGACATCGTGCGTGGCAACCACAGCGAATGCCAGGCGCTGCTGTTGGGTGCAACCGGCGGCCGTGGCGTAGACAACATGGAGCAGGGAACCGAAGAAGGCGAAGCACTGCGCACCGCTAAGGACGCTGCTGCCAAATTCGGCTGCGTATTTGCTGTCACCGGCCCGATTGACAACATCAGCAACGGCAAGCAGGCTGTTGTGCTGAACAACGGTCACCCGCTGCTGCAGGATATCACCGGCAGCGGCTGCATGACTACTACCTTAGTTGCCTGCTGCGCCGCTATTACTAAGGATATGCTCGTTGCTGCAGCACTGGGCGTGGTAATCATGGGACAGAGCGCTGAGCTGGCAGCCAACTTTCTCGAGAAGAAGGACGGCCCCGGCATGTTCAAGGTACGCCTGATTGACGCAATTTATCATGTAACTACGAAGTGGAATCTGGTGAACCTGAAGCCGGAGGAAAAGGTATCCTGATGAAAGCACAGCCTGATTACAGTATTTATCTGGTTACGGACGATGGCTGCCTGCAGGGAAGGGCGCTTATAGACTGCGTGCGTGAGGCGCTCGAGGGCGGCGTGACGCTGGTGCAGTACCGTGCTAAGACAGCATCCAGCGCGGAAATGTATGATGAAGCGCTGCAGCTGAAGGCACTGTGCGACAGCTTTAACGTGCCGCTGATTATCAACGACCGTTTGGATATCGCCATGGCAGTGGGCGCAGCAGGCGTACATTTGGGACAGGACGACCTTCCCTGCGCTGCGGCACGCAGGATTTTAGGCGAGGATTACATTATCGGTGTTTCAGCGCACAATCCGGCGGAGGCCGCAGAGGCACTGGAAAGCGGTGCGGATTACCTTGGCTGTGGCGCTGTCTTTGGCACTGCTACGAAGGCAGACGTCAAAAAGCTGGGTACGGACGGCTTGGCAGCTATCTGCAAGGCGAAAGAACTGCCTTACTCCGGACCGAATCTTCTGGCAGCTATCTGCTGGAAGAAGGGACTGCCTGTTGTCGGCATCGGCGGCGTTACTGCGGACAATTACCGCGAGGTGCGTGCGGCAGGCGCTGACGGCGCAGCCATAGTCAGCGGCATACTGGCTCAGCCCGATATCCGCGCTACGGTAAGAGCTATTGCCAGGGTAAGCCAAGAGTTTGCCAAATAATAAACGTTATAATAACGTTCCTTTTCAATAAAATTATGGTCATCTTTTATGGTGGCCATTTTTGCATTAAAGCTGATTTTCCGAATTATTTTTAGCTAAAACTGAAAAATGTTCACCAATTTGCCTAGATTTATCGCTATCCATATTGGATAAAACGCCGAAGTGTGTTAAAATAGATACATAAATAGCAAGTATTCACCTCGAAAAAATTACATTGGAGGCCGTGTATATGAGTAACATTAGAAGACTTTTTGTAGAAAAGAAGGATGCCTTTGCTGTCGAAGCACATGGCTTGCTGGCAGACCTGCGCAACAACCTCGGTATGAGCAATCTTACCGGTATGCGTATTGTCAATCGCTATGACGTGATGGGCCTGAGCGATGAAGAATTCGCTATGGCTAAGCAGTTGGTGCTGTCCGAGCCGCCTGTCGACAATGTCGTAGAAGAGGAGCTGCCGCTGGCTGCAGGCGAGGCTGCCTTTGCCGTAGAGCTGCTGCCCGGTCAATATGACCAGCGCGAGGATTTTGCCGAACAATGTATCCAGCTGATTACCCAAAAGGAGCGCCCGATGGTTGCTGCCGCTAAGGTATATGTGCTGGAAGGCGAGCTGACTGCGGAAGAAGTCGAAAAAATCAAGGCTTACTGCATCAACCCGATTGAAGCGCGTGAGGCTGAGCAGGCTAAACCCGAAACCCTCATCAGCACCTGCGAGGAGCCGGAAAAGGTTAAGGCTGTTACCGGCTTCCTGACCATGTCCAAGGAAGAAGCGGAGGCACTGCGCCAATCCATGGGCCTGGCTATGAGCTTGGATGACCTGCTGTGGTGCCAGAAATACTTCAACGAAGAACACCGCGAGCCGACTATTACCGAAATCCGTGTGCTGGATACCTACTGGTCCGACCACTGCCGTCATACCACCTTCATGACGCAGATTGAAGATGTAGATATCGTTCCCGGCACTTTTACCCAGCCTGTTCAAGAGGCTTATGACAAATACATGGCTGCCCGTGACGAGGTTTACGGTGAAGACACCGAGCGCCCGGTAACCCTGATGGACATTGCCGTAATCGGCATGAAGAAGCTGCGCAAGGAAGGCAAGCTGGCTGACCTTGACCAGTCCGAAGAAATCAACGCATGCTCTATCGTTGTGCCTATCGAAATCGACGGCAAGACCGAAGAGTGGCTGGTAATGTTCAAAAACGAAACCCATAACCATCCGACCGAAATCGAACCGTTCGGCGGCGCTGCAACCTGCCTCGGCGGTGCAATCCGTGATCCGCTGTCCGGCCGTTCCTATGTATATCAGGCTATGCGTGTAACCGGCAGTGCCGACCCGCGCACCCCGATCAGCGAAACCCTGCCCGGCAAGCTGCCTCAGCGCAAGATTACCATCGGCGCAGCTGCAGGCTATAGCTCCTACGGCAACCAGATCGGTCTGGCTACCGGCCATGTACAGGAATACTATCATGATAAATTTGTTGCGAAGCGTATGGAAATCGGCGGCGTAATCGGCGCTGCTCCCCGCAGTGCAGTTCGCCGTGAGCGTCCCGCTGCCGGCGATATCGTGGTGCTGCTGGGCGGCAAAACCGGCCGTGACGGCTGCGGCGGTGCAACCGGTTCCTCTAAGGAGCACACCGTTGACTCCCTCATGAGCTGCGGCGCAGAGGTACAGAAGGGCAATCCTCCGACCGAACGCAAAATCCAACGCCTGTTCCGCAACCCTGCCGTAACCGCAATGATCAAACGCTGCAACGACTTCGGTGCAGGCGGTGTATCCGTTGCTATCGGCGAGCTGACCGATGGTCTTGTTATTGATCTCGACAAAGTTCCCAAGAAATACGAAGGCCTGGACGGCACCGAGCTGGCTATCTCCGAATCTCAGGAGCGTATGGCTGTTGTTATCGCTGCCGCTGACCGCGATGCCTTCATCAAATATGCTGACGAAGAAAACCTGGAAGCAACTGTTGTTGCTGACGTTACCGAAGAACCGCGCCTGGTTATGTTCTGGCGTGGCGATAAAATTGTTGACCTGTCCCGCGCTTTCCTCGATACCAACGGTGTTGCACAACACACCAACATCGTAGTAAGCGAAGAAAAAGAGGACAACGTATTCGAGCAGGTTCCTGCCGAAGTAACCTCCGCTTCTGACCTTGAGGCTGCATGGCTGACTAACCTCGGCCGTCTGAATGTCTGCAGCGAAAAGGGACTGTCCGAGCGCTTTGACAGCACCATCGGCCGCGGTACCGTAATGATGCCGTTCGGCGGCAAAACCCAGCTCACCCCGAGCGAGGGCATGGTAGGCCGTATCCCTGTACTGCACGGCAACACCACCGCAGCCAGCGTAATGGCCTGCGGCTATAACCCGAACGTTGCTTGCTGGAGCCCGTTCCACGGCGCTATGTACGCTGTAACTGAATCTGTAGTTCGCGCTGTAGCATTGGGTGCCGACCCTGCTAAGCTGCGCCTGACTCTGCAGGAGTACTTCCCGAAACTGCATGATGCCAACAGCTGGGGCCAGCCGTTCAGCGCACTGCTGGGCGCTTTCACCACACTTGATGCTCTGGACCTGCCGGCAATCGGCGGTAAGGACAGCATGAGCGGTACCTTCATGGATAAAACCGTTCCGCCGACACTCGTTTCCTTTGCAGTAGGCGTAATCGACGGCAACAAGGCTGTATCTGCCGACTTCAAGGCAGCAGGCGACAAGGTAATCTTCCTGTCCTGCCCGCGCAACAGTGCAGAAGTTCTGGATTTTGCAGTGCTGAAGGAAAACCTGACCGCTGTACACAAGGCTATGGAAGCAGGCAAGATTGCTGCTGCTGCCGCAGTCAAAGAGGGTGGCGTAGCTGCACTGGTAACCACCATGAGCTTAGGCAACGAGCTTGGCTTTGAATTCATCAAACCGTTCCACGATACCGACAGCCTCTTCACTCTGCAGCCCGGCGGCATGGTCCTCGAGCTGGCAGCCGGCGTAGAACCGGAAGAGCTGTTCGAAGGCCTTGATTACATGCTGCTCGGCCACACCACTGCCGAAGCAGGCATCACCATCAATGACACCAAGATTGACGCTGCGAAAGCCTTTGCCGCATACCGCGAGCCGCTGCTGGGCATCTTCCCGGACGGCACTCCGAAGGCAGAGGAGCCTGCTGACATCGCTATGCCGCTGTACAAGAGCGAGCTGACTTTGACCGCTCCGGTGAATATCGCTAAACCGCGCGTATTCATCCCCGTATTCCCCGGCAACAACTGCGAATACGACAGCGCCCGTGCTTTTGAAGCTGCAGGTGCCGAAGCTAACACCTTCATCGTACGCAACCTTACCGCTGCTGCTATCGAAGAATCCGTAGAAGCAATGGTTAAATATATCAACAACTCCCAGATCGTGATGATCCCCGGTGGCTTTAGCGCCGGTGACGAGCCTGACGGCAGCGGCAAGTTCATCGCTACCATGTTCCGCAACCCGCGCATCAAGGAAGCAATCAGCGACCTCTTGGAAAACCGCGATGGCCTAATGCTGGGTATCTGCAACGGCTTCCAGGCATTGATTAAGCTTGGCCTTGTTCCGTATGGCGATATCCGCGATATGACCAGCGATGCACCGACACTGACCTTCAACAACATCGGCCGCCATATTTCCCAGATTGTTACCACCAGAGTTGTTTCCAACAAATCTCCGTGGTTCAGCCTGTGCGAGCCCGGCGAAGAGCATGCTGTTGCCGTATCCCACGGCGAAGGCCGCTTCTACGCTCCGGAAAGCACTATTAAAGAGCTGTTTGCTAACGGCCAGGTTGCTACCCAGTATGTAAATGCTCAGGGTGTACCGACCATGAACACTCCGTTCAATCCGAACGGCAGCCTGTATGCTATCGAAGGCATCACCAGCCCCGACGGACGTATCCTCGGCAAGATGGGCCACAGCGAGCGCTTTGCTCCGGGCCTGTTCCGCAACATTGTCGGCGACAAGGATCAGAAGATTTTCCTGTCCGGCGTAAGCTACTTCAAATAAGCTGAGGCTTAATACTGACACAATAAAACGCTCTGCTGACCGCAAGGTTGGCAGAGCGTTTCTGTATATGTTTATATGTATATTATTGCTGTCGCAGAAAACCATACAAATCGTACAAAACGGTACAAACGCAGGCCGGGCAGGGCTTTGCGCGTGTACGGTTTTTGTTATGTGTACGGTTTAGACGATTTTCAACTCTTTTACAAGAGCGTCCTGCAGCAGGCTGCTGAAATTAATATTGGCATCTAGAGCGCGCTTGTTGAGCCACGCAGGAATGGTCAGCGTCTTTTTAACGGATTTTGTGTTTTTGGCTAAGTCAATTTTTGACTGAATCAAGGAAGTATAGGTATTGGGTTCGGTCAATTTGATGTTTTGGGGAGCAGAAGCTTGCGGCAGCTTTTCGCCGTCCTCCAGCAGTCCCAGCAAAAAGCATTCCATAGCTTCCGCCGCGTTAGCCAGCAGCTCCTCCTGCGTATCGCCTTGCGTAAAGCAACCCGGAAGATCGGGAAATTCTGCCCACAGACCGTCGTCATCTACATGAATTATTGCGGGATATATAACGAGCATGATGTAGTGCCTCCTTTATAATTTAATGCCTGTTCTTTTGAGGATAGCCATAAGTAAGCCTATTTTCATATCCTTGCCATGAACAGGAATAACCTCAACCTGATTGCCTTTCTTTAAACGGTGGTGACTTCCTTTTATGTTAGTCAGTTCCCAACCGTTTTTCAATAAGAGGTTGAGCAGGGCCTTGTCTTTCATTGTAACCATAGAGAACCTCCCTGTAATTTAATTATAGCACGTATACACGTACTCAACAAGTCGCCTATAAACAAAAAAGACCTCTCGTACTACAACGAAAGGTCTTACCTTAGGCGACAACAATATTGAACTCGTATACAGTTTAACATGGTAAGGATAATAAGTCAAGAGATAAAGAAGGTGAGATAATATCAAATTATGCTATAATATACATATAACAAATGAGTGGAGGCGTATAAAATGCTAGGTGCGGTAGCAGAATGCTACTACGGCATCCCGCAAAAACTACGGGAGCAGAGCATAAGCTACCTGGACGAAAGATTGCTTGGTGTATTGCGCGCTTTTGAAGAAAAGTATCCGCCGAAGATTGCGGAGTTATAAGTGCAACAAATAAAACCGTACAGCCCCAAAGCCGCATGCAGCAAGGGGTTGTACGGTTTGTACGGTTTGTACGGTTTTTAGAGAGCACTCAGCCCTTATAGAAGAAATAGCTGATAACTGCTACCTGCAGGAAGAAGATGAGCGGTACGCCGAAGATGAACTTCAAATGCTGTGTCTTGTGCCGGAAAAGCTGCATGGCAATAAATGCGCCTGCGCTGCCGCCGAGCGCTGCCAAAAGCAGCAGCAGCATTTCCGGTACACGCCAGCTATGCAGCTTGGCGAAGGCTTTATCCGCACCGTAGACTACAAAGGCGGTGCAGTTGATGAAGATCAGGTAATAATATAAAAAGCTGTGCATGGTTCATACCCTCACTTTCTCCTGTTCAGCTGCTTTACTCCAGCAGCTTGGCGATATCCGGCAGGGGAGCGACACTGCGCTTTAAAATACCGTGCATATAGGCAATGGCAATGCCATAGTTGGTCATGGGGACGTTCTGCGCTGCAGCACGCTCGCTGCGGCTTTGCATTTCGCGTTCGTTAAGCATGCAGCCGCCACAATGCACTACAAGCTTATATTGTGACAAATCCTCGGGGAATTCCGTGCCGCTGCTGAAGCAGAATTCAGGCTCAGTTTTGGTAAAGCTGCGAATCCAGCCGGGAAGCTTTACTGTGCCGATGTCCTGACATTGGCGGTGGTGCGTGCAGCCCTCGCTGATGAGTATCTTATCGCCATCCTGCACTGTATCGAGCACATGCACTGCCTTAACGGCTGCGCTGAGCGTGCCTTTGTAGCGTGCCATGAGGATAGAGAAGGAGGTGAGCGGAACGGTGGGCGGCACAATTTTGCTGACTGCGCCGAAGGCCTGACTGTCGGTTACGACGAGCTTGGGCGGGAAGGCGAGGCGTGCCAGTGCTTCCGCCAGCTCGCTTTCCTGCACGGTTACGGCGATGCCTTTGTTATCGAGCACGTTGCGCAGTACCTGCTGCTGCGGCAGAATGAGTCTGCCCTTAGGGGCGGCGCTGTCAATCGGCGTTACGAGCACTACGATGTCACAGGGCTTGATTAAATCGCCAAGCAGCTGGCGTTCTACCTCACGCGGGCGCAAAGCGGCGATAGCCTCCTTCAGCTCGTTGATGTTGCGGTTGGCAAGGGCGCTGACGAGGAAGCATTGCTTCGTGAGCTTCATGGCCTCCATGGTGAGCAATGCCTGGCGCATTTCGTCCAAAAGCTCTACCTTGTTCAGTACGAGGATGGAAGGCAGCTTTTTCTCCTGCAGCTGCTGCCACAGCGCTTTATCCGCCTCGCTGAGGCCTACGCTGGCATCTACAACGAGCAATGCAATGTCGCACTTGTTGAGTACCTGTTGAGCCTTGGCAATGCGCTGTGCGCCCAGCTCACCCTCATCGTCAAGGCCGGGGGTGTCGATAATCATTACGGGGCCGAGAGGCAAAAGCTCCATAGCCTTATATACAGGGTCGGTAGTGGTGCCCTTTTGTTCGCTGACAATGGCAAGCTCCTGACTGGTGATGGCGTTGATAAGGCTAGACTTGCCGGCGTTACGCTTACCGAAAATACCGATGTGGATACGCTCGGCAGCGGGAGTTGTATTCAATGACATGGTTAGTTCTCCTTTGCATATATAAGAAATTGCGTTAGTTACAAACAGTATTAAAGCGAAGACCTGTGAATAGGGAAATGGAATGTCGTGAAGTGAATAAAAATTACAGCGAATGAGTGTCTGGAACCACATGCGGGCGCATCCAAGAAGCAAGTCCGTAGGACGATGCTGATTGGTTTATGCGCGCCATGCGATAGTGTCCCAAGAAGCAAGCTCACAGAGCGTAGCTGATTGGCTTGACACGAACCGCTAAGGGGCGCAATGTCTGAGCGCTATGCTTGATTTATGTAGCAGGATTTGTCAACTTAGCGCGAGTTTTGCGCCGCTTCGTCTTGGTTCCACACGAAATGAGTGGCCGTAATTTTTTCTGAGCGTAAGGACATTTTGTTTTTCCCGTAGTAAAAATTCGTTGTACTACCAGTATCTCCTTCTTTCGGGTAGCAAAAAAGGCTGCAGCACTTTCGCACTGCAACCTCATTGTTGCAAATTATTTCACAAGCTCCATTTTGGGGTTAGGATTGTATTTACGGCCGGCCTTAGCGCAGTCCTTGCCGTCAACCTTAACGATATCAGCAGTGTAGTTGATGTTGCCGTCGAAGAAGGAAGAGCCTACTGCATAGGTATCAACCGGTACGCCCATTTCCTCAAACGCTGCTACGCGCTCAGCGTCAAAGCCGCCGGAAGCGATAATCTTAACGTGGTTGAAGCCTTCGGCATCCAGCGCACGGCGAACGTTGCAAACCAGCTCCTTGCAAACACCGGTCGGCTTAAAGGTACCGATCTGAGTCCACAGGCTCTTGTCTACCATGCTGCCGGAGGTATCCAGACGCACACCTGCGAGCTTTTTGCCCAGCTTGCGGGCCACAGCCAGTGAAGTATTTACGCAGTCGTTGTCAAAGTCAACCAGAGCGATACGTGCGATAGACGGGTCAACATATTTATCAAATGCTTCGGTAGCAGCAACAGTGTCACCCTTATAGGAAGCAATCAAAGCATGGGGGATAGTGCCTAGGCCCTTGCCGCCTGCTGCCAGAGCATTGGCATCGGTAGAAAAGCCGTGGATGCCGCCAACCAAAGCTGCATAGCCGTCGGATTCCTGAGTCTGGTAAATATCATAGCGTGCAGGGAAGAAAAGCACCGGCTTGCCGTTGGCAGCCTTCACTACGCGGCGAACATTGGTAGCAATGCGGCTCTGGCGTGCCAAAATACCCAGATAGATGGTTTCCAGATGCGCAAAGTCGGCATAATCGCCTTCGATAGTCATAACGGTTTCCCATTCGTCAACCTCTTCGCCGTCACGCAGGGAATGAATTTCGATAGTTTCCGGATGGAAAGCGCATTGACGGATCAGAGCAATGACCTCGTCGGTACCGCAAACAACAACATGGTCACGGGCGAACACCTGCATCAGCACGCGCGGATGGTAATTATCACCGTTTAAGATTTCTTCGGAACGCATAAAATATGCGTCAGTATAGTAACCTTCTTTAATTTTTTCTACAGGAAAGCTAAAGCTTTCAACAGGTCTTCTTGTAGTCATTTGACGAGCCTCCCAAAAATTTCTCACGAATTTTACTCTTTGCGAGAACATTAACTATTGATTGTAGTTAAAAATATGATACAATATAAAGGCTATGATAGCAAGCCTTTTTCGCAAAAAAATTCCGATTAGCTATATTTCCGATACAATATAGATGGTGATACATATGCACGAAACACGAAAAAAATATACTGTGCTCCTGCTTTCGGCACCCATAGGCTCCGGACACAGACTGGCAGCCGAAGCGTTGGAGCAGGCCTTCGCCGACCGTCCGGAGGTTGAGGTCATCCACGGCAACATCTTCGACTTCTTCCCGCAGTTTCTGGGCAAGGCCTTTCTCGGCACCTACCTGTGGATTTTAAAATGCTGCCCGTGGCTTTATAAGCTGGCCTACACCTGGGGCAACAAGCAGGGTGGCTCCTTATGGCTGCGTGAGCTTTTAAACCGCCTCTTGGCACGCTTAGGCGGCAGCTACCTGCGCAGCGTAAAGCCCGATGCTGTAATCGCTACGCACGCTACACCCGCAGGCATCATCGGCTATTACAAAAAGCAGCATCCCAAGCTCTGGCTCGGCGCCGTAGTGACCGACTTTACAATTCACCGCTGGTGGGTTTGCGACGGCGTTGATACTTACTTTATCGCCGACGAGCTGCTGCGTGACAAGCTCACTACTACTGCCGACATTCAGGCTACGGGCATTCCCGTACGCCAGCAGTTTATGATTAAGCACGACAAGCAGAAATGCCGCGAGTTCTTCGGCTGGGACGAAAACGAACGCGTCTGCCTTTTGATGGGCGGGGGCGAGGGCCTGCTGCCGATGTCCGAGATAATCACGGCACTGCAGCGCGCCGCTCTGAAAAACCTGCGCGTTGTTGCTGTCACAGGCCACAACGAGGCGTTGGCGGCACAGCTGCAAGCCAAATACGGCGCTACGGCCGAAATTTACGGCTTCCGTGAGGACGTGCCGCAGCTTATGGCAGGTGCGGATATGATTATCACCAAGGCCGGTGGCCTGACCTCTGCCGAGGTGCTGGCGAGCGGACTGGACCTTTTAATCTACAAGCCGCTACCGGGGCAGGAGGAGGGCAACGCCGCCTTCCTGCAGCAATACTGCGGCGCTCTGGTGGCACGTTCTACCGACGAGCTGGTGCAGCACATAAAAAGCACAACTGCATGCCCGCGTGAGGCAGCAGCCTGCGGCGAACATGCGCATCCGCTGGCAGCACAGCAGATTGTCGATTACGTTATGCAAAGACTGCAAAAATAATTTTCGGACTCCTTCGCATGAGGGAGTCCTTTTTGCTGTCTGCAAGGCGATTCCGGCGCACCTTGCAGAAGATTTTGTGCGACATTTTACGGACAATTTGCTGATAATTTCTTCTATTGTATAATTAATTTACTTGACCAATATGAATTTCATCATTATAATGTAAGAAAATCGCATATTATGAAGGCTGTGGCATGAAGTTCCGCTCTGACTGCATAATAATGTATGTATTACAGGAGGAGTGTGACCTTATGGATACCTTATACCTTGCCGCTGTCTGCGCTGTTGTCCCCGGTCTGGGACGCAGCAGAATACCTGATCTGATTAACGCTCTGGGCAGTGCTCGCGCTGTTTTTGAAGCGAGCGCCGCCACGCTCACGGCAACAGGGCTCTGTACGCCGCGAGCAGTGCAAAACTTTATCAGCAACCGTGATGCGCGTCTGCCGCAAAGGTTGGATTACTTCTGCCGTCATAACGGCGTGCAGATACTGGCCTATACCGGCACTGACTATCCGCAGAGCCTGCAAAACCTGAGCGACAAGCCTTTGGTGCTCTACGTCAAGGGCGAGCTGCCGCAGGCAAATTATGCTTTGGCCATCGTCGGCTCACGTCGCTGCACGGAATACGGTGTGCGTGCTGCTGCCTGCTTTGCGCAGGCTATGACGCGTGAGGGCATACCCATTATCAGCGGCGGTGCCAAGGGCATTGACACGGCGGCGCACGAGGCCTGCCTGCAGGCCGGAGGTGTGACGGTGGCAGTTCTGGGCTGCGGTCTGGATATTGTCTATCCGTCCGAAAATGCCAAGCTGTTTGCCCGCATTGCCGAACGTGGAGCACTGGTGACGGAATATCCGCCGGGAGTTCCGCCTGCAGCGGCCAACTTTCCTGCGCGCAACCGTATTATCGTAGGTCTGTCGCAGGCCGTACTGGTAGCAGAGGCAGGCAAACGCAGCGGCGCTGTAATTACGGCGAATATCGCTGCAGATGAGGGACGCGAGGTATATTGCGTACCGGGGAATATTTTCGACGGCAGCAGCATTGGCTGTCACGAGCTTATCCGCACCGGTGCCAAGCTGGTGGATATGCCACAGGATATTTTAGACGATAAAAGAAGCTGGCAGCAGGCAATGAACCGCCGCATAACCCAGCCGAGTATATTTGACTGCGCGCCGCAGGAGCAAAAGCCTGCGCCCGCACCTGTCACAACGGAATTAGGAGCGAAGCTGCTTGCACTTTTGCAGGCAGGAGCGCTTACTTTAGAAAAGCTGACGGAGCAGAGCGGAGCCGCTTTTGCTGCCGTGAGCATGGAGCTGCTTGACCTGCAGGCCGCCGGACTGGTGGCTACAGACCAGGCGCAGCGTTACTACCGAAAGTAGGAGGAACATAAATGGCAAAGACTCTGGTTATCGTGGAATCACCTACGAAATCCAAGACTATCGAAAAATTTTTAGGCAAAAACTATACAGTAAAGGCTTCAATGGGACATCTGCGCGACCTGCCGAAAAGCACCCTGGGTGTAACCTTTCTGCCGGACGAGGAGCATGCAAACGAATTTGAGCCGAAATATATCAACATCCGCGGCAAGGGCGATTTGATCAAATCCCTGAAGGCTGAAGCCAAAAAAGCCGACAAAGTTTTACTGGCAACTGACCCTGACCGCGAGGGTGAAGCAATCAGCTGGCATCTGGCATTTATTCTGGGAATTGACCCGACATCTGCCTGCCGCATTGAATTTCATGAGATTACCGCTGCTGCTGTCAAGGACGCTATCAAGCATCCGCGCTGCATTGACATGGATATGGTTGATGCACAGCAGGCACGCCGTATTTTAGACCGCATCGTAGGCTATCAGCTGAGCCCGCTGCTGTGGCGCAAAATCCGCAAGGGTCTGAGCGCCGGCCGCGTACAATCCGTTGCTACCAAAATCGTTGCCGACCGTGACCGTGAAATCGAAGATTTCGTGCCGGTAGAATACTGGACGTTAGGCGCCAAGCTGCGTGAAGGCAGCAAGGGACAGCTCTTTGAAGCGGAAGCAGTAAAATACAAAGGCAAAAAGCTGGAGCTGCACAATGAGCAGGAGGCAAGAGCAGCGGAGGAAGCACTGTCCAAGGCTGATTATATTGTAAGCGACGCAGTAAAAAAAGAACGCAAGCGACACCCCGTACCGCCGTTTACTACCTCTGCCATGCAGCAGGAGGCCAACAAAAAGCTCAACTTCAGCGCCAAAAAGACCATGATGCTTGCACAGCAGCTTTATGAAGGCGTATCCCTCGGCAAAACCTCCGTCGGCCTTATTACCTACATGAGAACCGACTCAGTACGTCTGGCGGACGTAGCTGTGGACGAAATCCGCGACTACATCAAGCAAAACTTCGGCAGCGAATTTTGCCCGGACAAGGCCAACCATTACAGCACCAAGAAGAACGCACAGGACGCGCATGAGGCGATTCGTCCGACCAGCGTCATGCGTACCCCGGCCGAGATGCAGGAGCACCTCACCAATGACCAGCTGAAGCTGTATACGCTCATCTGGAACCGCGTTGTTGCCAGCCAGATGACGGATGCTGTTTATGACGTTACCACCCTGACGATTGATGCTGCCGACTACCAGCTGCGTGCAACAGGCTCCGTACTGAAATTTCCGGGCTTCTTGCAGCTGCACAGCAAATATGACGATAAAGAAAAGGACTCCAAGGTTCCTTACGTCGAATCGGGCACCAAGCTGCTGCTTTACAAGCTCATGCCGGCAGAGCAGCACTTCACCGAGCCGCCTGCGCACTTTACCGAAGCAACGCTCATCAAGGAGCTGGAGGAGAAGGGCATCGGCCGCCCCAGCACCTTTGCACCTACCATCGTTACACTGCTTACCCGCGGTTACGTTGTCAAAGAGGCCAAAAAACTGCTCGTTACCGAGCTTGGCATTATGACCGTGGATATGCTTACCGAATATTTTAAGGGACTCATCAACATCGGCTTCACGGCCCAGATGGAGGAAAAGCTGGATGAGGTTGCTGAGAAGAAGCACACCAAGGACGAAGTTCTCAGCGAATTCTATGGTCCCTTCAAAAAGGATCTGGACCACGCAGGCGTGGCAATTCCTATCGTCGAAATCCCGCTCGAGGTATCCGACGTTCCCTGCGACAAGTGTAACGACGGCACCATGATGGTTATCCGCGAAGGACGCTTCGGCAAGTTCTTGGCTTGCCCCAACTTCCCCAAATGCCGCAATACCAAACCCATTCTGCACCCGATTGGTGTTAAATGTCCTAAGTGCGGCGCCGATATCCTCGAACGCAAGAGCAAGACCGGCAAGGTATTCTATGGCTGCGAAAAATATCCTGAGTGCGATTACACCACCTGGGATAAGCCGCTTAACGAGGAATGCCCAGAATGCAAGCATATGATGGTAGAGCACGTGGAACGCAACGGCAGCAAGCGCAAATTCTGCAGCAACCCGGAATGCTCCAAGGCAAGACCGGTATATGCTTCCAAAACCGCTGCAGCAAAGACTACGGAAGCTAAAACAACCGCAACCAAGAAAACTACGGCGGCTAAAAAGACTACCGCTAAGAAAACTACTGCTACCAAAACTGCTGCGAAGAAAACCACTGCAGCAAAAAAGACTACTGCAAAGAAAACAACCGCAACGAAAAAAACTACTACAACTAAGAAAGGCAGCAACGAATAAATGACTATCTCTCCTGTACACGTAATCGGTGCGGGCCTGGCAGGCTGCGAAGCCGTTACCCAGCTCACGCGCCATGGTATCCCTGTAATCCTGCACGAAATGCGTCCCGTAAAAAGTGACGAAGCACATAAAACCGCATATTTTGCCGAGCTTGTCTGCAGCAACTCCCTGCGCGCAGGCAACATTGAAAACGCTGTCGGCCTGCTGAAGGAAGAAATGCGCCGTTTAGGCTCCCTCATCATGCAAAAGGCTGACGAGCATCAGGTGCCTGCCGGCGGCGCTCTGGCTGTTGACCGCGACGGCTTTGCCGCTGCCGTAACCGAAGCAGTAAAGGCTAATCCGCTCGTTACCGTTATCCACGAAGAGGTGACCGACCTGGAAAGCTTGGAAGGCACTGTCATCGTAGCCAGCGGCCCGCTGACCAGCGATGCGCTTTTTGCCGATATCAAAAAGCTCTTGAAGTCTGATTATCTGCACTTCTTTGATGCCGCAGCACCGATTGTTACCGCCGATTCCCTGGACTATGACAAGGTTTACCGTGCGTCCCGCTACGACAATGGCGGCGCCGACTACCTCAACTGCCCCTTCTACACGAAGGAGGAATACGTTGCCTTCTGGGAAGCTCTCTGCAATGCCGAAAGCGCTCCCGTAAAGGATTTTGAGCATGATGTATTTGAAGCCTGCATGCCTATCGAGGAAATGGCAGCAAGAGGCGAGGACACCATGCGCTTCGGTCCGCTGAAGCCTGTAGGCCTCATTGACCCACGTAACGGCAAGGAAGCATATGCAGTAGTGCAGCTGCGTCAGGATAACGCCGCAGCGTCTCTCTACAACCTTGTAGGCTTCCAGACACACCTCAAATGGCCGGAGCAAAGACGTGTTTTCGGCATGATTCCCGGTCTGGAGAACGCAGAGTTCGTCCGTTTCGGCGTAATGCACAAAAACACCTACCTGAATTCGCCGCAGCTTTTGGATAAGCACTTCAACCTGCGCAGCAACAAGCGCTTCTACTTTGCCGGACAGATGACAGGCGTAGAAGGCTACGTCGAGTCGGCAGCCTCCGGACTGATGGCCGGTTTAGCTGCTGCCAGAGCGGTATTGGAGCTGCCGGAGGTAGAATTCCCCGACGTAACCGCACACGGAGCACTGGCCAACTACATCAGCAATCCGACGATTGAAAACTTCCAGCCGATGAACATCAACTTCGGCCTCATTCCGCCGCTCACTGTACGCATCCGCAAGAAGAGAGAAAAGAACGCTCAGATTGCAGCACGCGCTTTGGAAGCACTAGACGGCTTTCTGCCTGCGCTTAAAACTGAACAGGCGTAAATTTCAGCCTGTTATCTCTGAAATATGCTGAAAAAGCCAAAAATATTTTTAGAGAAAGACAGTATGTGTCCTCCCACTATGGTAAAATTTGCTTATAGCCGGTGGCAAAACGTTTGCTTAAGAGAATGATTGTGCTATAATTAGCTTAAAGAGATTTTCTTGCATCAACCGCTTTGCAAATTTCATGGCAGGGAGGAACTAATAATGACAGATTTACGCATCGCAAAGGATCGTTTGCTCTATATGTATTCGCGCCTGGTAGACGGCAAAATGCTCTACAAGAAGGAGGAGGCCCAACGCTTTGGCTGCTCCTTACGCTCTATTCAGCGCGACATAGAAGACCTGCGGTCCTTTTTACATGAGCAGAATGAAGCATCAGGTATGGTGCAGGATTTAGTCTACAACCAAAAGCTCGGCGCTTACCAGCTTGTACCGCCCTCACGCAATCTGCTGTCCAACGAGGAGGTTTTCGCCACGCTCAAAATACTGCTGGAGAGCAGGGCGTTCACCAAAAAAGAGCTGTATCCGATTCTTGATAAGCTGATTGACTGCTGTATCCCTAAAACGGAGCAGCAGCGTGTGAGCGAGCTTATAGGCAACGAAAAGCTGCTTTATGTAGAACCGCAGCACAAGGATAAGTTTCTGAAGAAAATGTGGGAGCTTAGCGGCGCTGTGCATGAGCATCTGGAAATAATCATCAACTACCGCCGTACCGACGGTGTGATGGTGCAGCGCAGACTGCATCCCGTAGGCATCATGTTCTCCGAATTCTACTTTTATCTGGCAGGCTTCATTGTGCCCAAGGAAAAGGAGGAGCTCAAATTTGAGATAGAAAACGATCCCTTCCCGACTATCTACCGCATTGACAGAATCAACAGCTTTAGCGTCACCGAAACGCATTTTGCCGTTCCGTATTCCAAACGCTTTGAGGAGGGCGAGTTCCGCAAGCGCATCCAGTTTATGTACGGCGGGCATCTGCAGCGCCTGCGCTTCCTGTTTAAGGGCAGCAGCTATGAGTACATCCTTGACCGCCTGCCTACCGCCAAGGTAGTAGAGGAGGGCGAAAACGGTACGCTTATCGAAGCGGAGGTTTTCGGCAAGGGCATTGATATCTGGCTGAAAAGCCAAGGCGAGCTGATTGAGGTTATTTCCAGACAGGAGATACCGGTAAATTAAGTGCAAAATTCATTTTCGCAAAAAATATCTAAAAATTTCTCAAAAATTTTTTTAGGATAGCCAATCTCTGGCTATCCTATTTTTTATAATAAGATTATGCTAAGGCATAATGCAAAACAACACTGATTGCCAGCACGTTTTTCATGAATGTGCCTGCATTTACTTTGGCAAGCAGTATCAAGGCAGGCTTCGCACCTTTTTTTACATGAAGAAATGCCAGAAATACTGTAAGCTATAATCAGCAAGAAGCAGAGGAGTGGATGATATATGTATTGCGAAAAGTATGTAGAAATGGGCAGGAAAATACGTTATTACAGAATCATGCAGGAGCTGGGGCAGGGGATGCTCGCAGAGCAGATAGGCATTACTCCGCAGTATTTAAGCAAAATCGAGCACGGCAGCGCGCGCCCGAGTATGGACCTGGTATTCCGCATCGCCGATAAGCTGCAGGTGAAGGTATCGCACCTGCTGGAGGCCTGCTGATAACTTAATCAGGGCATGGATTTTTCCTCCTTTTTGTGGTACAATACCCATGTAATTGCTTCTGCTCGAGGCAATTAACAGCGTGACTGCCCCAGGGCAGCATACATGTAAGGAGGCAATTTAATATGAACGAGCAAAACAGCGTTTTAAACATCATTGGCAAGGTAAGCGGATTGTTATCCAAGTATATCGCCGTCGTGATTTTAATCACCTCTGCGGTTGCTTTCACCCATCCGCAGGAATTCATGTGGATTCCGCAGTATACCGCTCTCTTCCTGGGCACGGCAATGTTCGGCATGGGCCTGACCATCAAGCGCGAGGACTTCCAAATCGTCTTTTCCCGACCTAAGGAGGTTATTTCCGGCTGTATCCTGCAATACACCATCATGCCCCTGGCAGCCTATTTTCTGGCTGTAGTGATGAATCTTGATACTGATATCGCTCTGGGCGTTATCCTCGTAGGCTGCTGCCCCGGCGGTACTGCCAGCAACGTTATTGCCTACATCGCTAAGGGTGACGTTCCCTTATCCGTTGGCATGACCATCACTTCGACTCTGATTGCACCGCTGGTAACACCTGTGCTGGTGTACATGCTGGCAGGTTCCTGGGTTGAGGTAAGCTTTATGGCTATGGTACTTTCCGTAGTGAAGATTGTGCTGCTGCCTGTGCTTGCAGGTATCATCTTAAACAGCCTTTTCCACGAAACCATCGTCAAGCTGGGCGGTATTCTGCCGCTGGTTTCCGTTGTAGCGATTGTAACCATTATCGATGGTATCGTTGCTGTCAACGCTGCTAAGCTGATGAGCTGCGGTCTGATCGTAATGCTGGCAGTTGTCCTGCACAACGGCATCGGTATGGCACTGGGCCTGGGCATGGCGCGTCTGATGAAGGTATCCTACGCTAAGGAAACTTCTATTGCTATCGAGGTTGCTATGCAAAACAGCGGTCTGGCGCTTGCACTGGCAACCGCAAACTTCGCTGCTAACCCGCTGGCTACGCTTCCGGGCGCTATCTTCAGCGTATGGCATAACGTTTCCGGTTCTATTTTCGCCAGCTGCCGCATCAAAGAGGTAGAGGAGAAGCAAAAGTTGGAGCTTAAGGAGCACGCAATAGCAAAATAAGCATAAACACTAAAGGCACTACTGTGAGCGCAGTAGTGCCTTAATTATTTGTATAGCGTAGGGCAGGGGAGCCTACATATTATTTTTTGCTTTTATTATCCAAACCGAAGAGCATTTCCATAGGCTGCTCAGGCGCTTCCTTAACCGTTGCGCCTGTGCTGAAGCCCGGCATTTCCGCCTTGGTCAGCTCAATTTTGCCGTATTGGCGCTCGTAATCATCAATAACCCATTTCAAAATCTGTTCGATTTCCTTATTGACCGAACGGCCATTTATCTTTGCCAAATGCTTCATCTTATTCATAATAATAGGATGAATGCGCAGTGTAAAGCGTGCTTCTTCCATGAATACTCCCTCCAGATTCTGACTATTCTACTAATTATTATAGGCAAGAACAGCGCTTTTGGCAAGGAGATAATCTTTTTTAGCAACAGCTAACTGTTTTTACAAGAATTTCAGACAATAGATATGCAAATATGTTATAATAAATACCATAGTGTAAATTTTTAGGAGGCAACAATGACTTTAGCAATAAATGCCGTATACCACGGCTTTAAGGTTTTACAAGCACAATTTGTAGATGAAATCAGCTCTCAGTCTTATATCCTGGAGCATATCAAAAGCGGCGCACGCCTTTTGTACCTTGCTAACGATGACGATAACAAGGTTTTTTCTATTTCCTTCAGAACTCCGCCTGCAGATGATACAGGTGTGGCACATATTCTGGAGCATTCCTCTCTCTGCGGCTCCCGCAAATATCCCTTAAAGGAGCCCTTCGTAGACCTCGTCAAGGGTTCTCTGAACACCTTTTTGAACGCTATGACCTTCTCGGATAAGACCATGTATCCCGTTGCCAGCCGCAACGATAAGGACTTCCATAACCTGATGGACGTATATCTGGACGCTGTGTTCTATCCTTCCTTCTACCAAAACAAATACACCCTGCGTCAGGAGGGCTGGCACTATAATCTGGACAGCCTTGACGGCGAGCTGAGCTACAACGGGGTTGTTTATAACGAAATGAAGGGTGTATATTCTTCGCCGGACGCTTATCTGGAAAACGAAGCAATGAAGGCTCTGTTCCCCGACAACTGTTACCGCTTTGAATCCGGCGGCTATCCGGACGCTATTCCGCAGCTGACTCAGGAAAAATTCGAGCAGTTCCACAAAACCTATTACAGCCCGGAAAACAGCTATATCTATTTATACGGTGATATGGATATCGAAGCTACTTTGGAATATCTCGACAGCGAATATCTGAGCAGCTTCGAGAAAACCGGTACTGTTGATTCCGCTATCGCAGAACAGCAGTCCTTGCCGCGTACTGCGGATATCGAAGCCTTTTATCCGGTTGGGGCAGAGGAGGACTGCACTGCCAAAACATATCACGAGCTTTCTATCGTAACAGGCAAGGCAACCGACCTGCAGACCAGCATGGCTCTGAGCCTGCTGAAAAGCACATTGCTGGACAGCGAATCCTCCGCACTGCGCCGTGCGCTGATGGATGCAGGCGTAGGCCAGATTATCAACGGCGGCTATACCTCAAGCATGTATCAGCCGGTATTCTCTATCCGTGCCAGCGGCAGTGAGAAGGAGCTGCGCGATAAATTTATCAGCGTTATCTATAAAACATTGCAGGACATCACCATCAACGGCATTGATAAAAAACTGCTGGAGGCTAACATCAACTCCATGGAATTCAAGCTGCGTGAAGCAGATTTCGGCGGCTATCCCAAGGGACTGATTCTGGGCATCGGCGTTATGGATAACTGGCTGTATGACGGCAATCCGATCGAGGGCCTCTGTTACAACAAATATCTGGCAGCTCTGCGCGAGGGCCTGAAAACCAACTATTACGAAAGCATTATTGAAAACTATCTGCTGGACAACACCCATAAGGTGCTGGTAACCCTGCTGCCGCAGCCCGGCAAGGAGGAGGCAGACCAGGAGGCCGCTGCTGCCAAAATGAGCGCTATCAAGGCACAGATGAGCCAGGATGAGCTGCAGCAGCATATCGACGAATGCGCCGAGCTACACCGCCTGCAGGCTACGCCTGACAGTGAGGAAGCACGCGCAACCATCCCTGTACTGAAACGCAGCGACATCAGGCAGGAGGTAGAGAAGATTGAAACGCAGGAGGAAGAGCTGGGCGCAAGCCATCTGCTGTATCTGCCTCGCAACACCAATAAAATCGCATACACCAGCTTCTATTTTGATATCACCGACATGGAGGCAGAAAAGCTGCCTCTGTGCTATCTGCTCACAGATATCATGGGCAAGTTCAATACCGAACGCTACAGCTATCAGGAGCTGGCAACCAACGCCATCATGTATACCGGTGGCATTGCGTTCGCTGTACGCGCCTTCACCGAAGCAGAATCTACGGATGATTATAAAATTTACTTCTCCACCAAAGGCAAATGCCTCACCGATAACCTGCCGAAAATGCTGGATATCCTGCAGGCCATTGCTTTGGAAAGCAAGATGGACGATCTGGAGCGCTTCCGCGAGCTGGTATCCGAGCTGAAAACCGATTGGGATGACAATTTCTTCAACCGTGGTCAGACCGTTGCTATCACCAGACTGTTCTCCTATTGCTCTGCCGGCGCACGCGTCAACGAGCAGGATGAATTCAGCTATTACCAGTTCCTCAAAAAGCTGACCGATAACTTCGACGAGCTGGCACCGCAGGTACTGGAGCAGTTGCGCCTGTTAATCAAACGCTTCTTCCAGAAGAACCGTTTCCTGCTCAGCTACAGCTGTGACGTAAAAGAGCAGGCAACAGTAAGACAACAGTGCCTTGATTTCATCAGCAAGCTGTCTGAGGCAAAAGCAGGGGAGAAGGCTGAGGTTCTGCCCGTAGGCACCGTTAACGAGGCTATTGCTACCGCAGGTAAGGTACAATACGTTGCTGCAGGCGGCAACTTTGCTAAGCACGGTCACAAATACGTGGGCGCGATGGCTGTACTGGAAACCATTCTGAGCTATGAATATCTCTGGACCAAAATCCGTATTCAGGGCGGCGCTTACGGTGTTACCGCACGCTTTGAGCTGAACGGCGTAGGCGTGTTTGCATCCTACCGCGACCCGCAGCTGCCGAAAACTTTGGAAGCTTACCAAGGTCTGGCAGAATGGCTGAGAAACGAAGAATTCCCCGAACGCGAGCTGAACAAGTATGTTATCGGTACCATCAGCACGATGGATAAGCCTCTGACCAACAGCATGCGTCTTGACAAGGCAACCGCGCAATATCTGAAGCACGTTCCCGTTGAGCTGCGCCAACGCATCCGCAGCGAAATCCTCAATGTAAGCAATGCAGACCTGCAAGCACTGGCTAAGGTAGTAGAGGACATGCTCAGCGACGGCCTGATCTGCGTAGTCGGCGGCAAGCAGCCTATTGAAGCCAATAAATCTTTGTTCAACAATATCATCAATGCGTAAATCTGTACGCTAGTAAATTTACGCTAAGGTTAATAAAAACCCGTGACGTCCGAAGGGAGTCACGGGTTTTGTCGTACATAAAAGTGCTATAAGGTTAATCTAACTCGCCGTTCTGCGCCTTTTTAACAAGCTCCTGATAAGCGTTATAAACGCCGCTATTGAAGCAGGTAAGCACAACGCTCATGCCATAGTCGGCGTTGGCATTAATCCATTCGGTGCAGGTCAAAAGAGCGATACGGGCAGCCTCGTCCACAGGATAAGCATAAGCACCGGTAGAAATCGCCGGGAAAGCAATGCTGTGCAGATGATGCTTGCGCGCCAGGTCCAGGCTGTTCTTGTAGCAGTCGGCCAGCTCCAGTCTTTGTTCAACATTACCGTTATAAATAGGGCCTACAGTATGAATAATGTAGCTTGCAGGCAGGTTATAGCCATAGGTAATCTTGGCAGCACCAGTCGGGCAGCCGCCTAAGGTTTTGCATTCCTCCAGAAGCTGCAGTCCTGCAGCGCGGTGAATAGCACCGTCAACACCACCGCCGCCTAAAAGCGTGCTGTTGGCAGCATTGACAATTGCGTCGCAGTCCAGCGTAGTAATATCACCGCGCCAAACGGAAATAGCGTTCTGCTGCTTGTTCTTCTTGGCATCAGCCAACAGCTCCTTGATCATCCGGTTTTGAATATTGAAGGGAGCAGGGGAAGCAGGGTTAAAGATAATACCCGCAATGCCATCCATTTGCAGGATAGCTTCAAAGTAGTTGACCAAAGGGCGGCTGATAACATTGCAAGGCTCGCCCTGCTCGTAGGCCTCTTTGCTGCTGTAAGCAGTCATATATTCCAAGCCGCTGTCCGTAGTCTGCGTCTGCAGCAGCAGCTGTCCCTCCGGAGCATCGGCAGCAGTAGGAATGAGCACCTCTGCACCTTCCTGCAACATTACGCTGACTGCATGCAATAGCTTCACCAGATTAGCTTCATTCTGGTCCGCAGCAAAGAACTGCTGGGCGTTCATGATAATATCAGTAGATGGATGTAACATATGCGTCATCTCCTTGTAAAAACCGTTTACACACATTCATAACTATAATATATAACAAAAAAACAGCTCTGTAAAGAGCTGTTTTTTTGTATTTGACGCTAAAGTGACATCATTTTACATGCATTTTACAGTCAGGTTATTAGAGCATACGGAATACAGAAATAACCTTACCAAGCACCTTAATGTTGTCAGAACCTACAATAGGCTCGTACTTATCGTTTTCCGGCTGCAGGCGCACACTGCGCAGCTCGCGGAAGTAACGCTTAACGGTAGTTTCCTCGCCGTCAATCAGGGCAACAACAATATCGCCGTTATTAGCAAAATTCTGCTTACGTGCAATAATGTAGTCATGATCCAGAATACCTGCGTTAATCATGCTGTCACCGCATACGGAAAGCATGAAAACATCATCGTCGCAGCCAATCAGGTCACGAGGAATAGGATAGGTCTCTTCGATGTTCTCGACAGCAAGAATAGGAACACCTGCAGTAACCTTGCCAACCAGCGGTACCGGAACAAGGAGCTTGTTTCTCCAGGCATCGCTTTCGCTCATCAGCTCCAGAGCACGCGGCTTAGCAGCATCACGCTGAATGAAGCCATACTCCTGCAGCTTCTTCAGATGATTATGCACGCTGGCACTGGAGGATAAACCTACTGCTGCACCGATTTCGCGTACAGCAGGCGGATAGCCCTTATGATTAATAAAAGTACGGACGAATTTCAAAATGTTACGTTGGCGTTCAGACAACATATCTTCGGTATAGTTGCCATCAAAGTCCGGCGGGAGTGCTTTTCTTCTTCCCATTTTAGACCCTCCAATCATGTGTTTATAGTTAACCTTATACAAATTATAACAGATAAAAGTAATTTCGTCAAACAGCAGTGCGCACGGTGACTAATTTAACATAAAAAATGCTAAAAACTTCTCAAAACCTTCGGGGGGAGGAGCAAAAAGCGAAAAATTATCATAATCTGACGCTTTTTTCAGCATTTTCCTCAGTTGGGAAATAACTATATCTATAATGCTGCCTTTTTACCGCAAAGACTGCAAAATAATATTTTACGTCCGATAATGTATATTATGTTAAATTTTCCTTTTCTCAGACGTGAGATTTTCATGCACTGCAATTCATTGCACCTGTGTAATTAAAAGTGCCATTCGTTTAGTTGCTGTTCAAGGTTTTTTTCCGTTTCAACGTCGGTTTTTTTGATAAAAAGCATCGCTGTAGCAGCTTTTTGGTTGCAGCTCAGTAAAATTTTGTTGTTATAAGCAAAATCCTTCAGCAAATCGGTATCAGCATTGATGCCGATAAGAGCTTTTTCCTGGGTGAAGTCAAAATTTGTCTTATAATCCTTCAAAGCAAAGTATTCGTTGCCAAAGCCCTTCAGTCGCTGCAGACCATCATTAATAAAGCTTTCCACAGCAAGCTTGTTGGCAACAGGCGTTGCTAAAAGCTCTTTAGCATCAGCGTCATTAATATTATCTACGCTGACGGTAACAAGCAGATGATTCCAATGCTCCAGAACATTACGCATGCCGCTGATGTAAAGCTCCATGAACTTCGACTGGTATTCAGGATCAGACGCCGGAATAGCAAATACAGAATAGATATTGTCAAAATCAGTATTTGCGGCAACCTCCTGCATTTGCTTCATTGAAGAAGCCGTAGTCAGATAAAAGGTGCCCTTGTCCTTATATTTAAGATTCAGCTGGCCATAGAACCAGTCATCCGGCAGCTGCACACTTTTACCGACTGCAGTATCAGTAAAGCTGATGGCCTTCGGCGTGCTTGTCGGAGCAAAAGCCTTAAAGCCCTTCAGCAGATCAGTGTGTGCTTTATCAAAGCGCTGCATTGTTTCTGCAGGAATATCGCGCAAAGCAACATTTTCTACCTGCAGAGCCTTTTCTACTGCTTCCTTTATAGAAGCTGCGTCCTGAGGCTTTGTTTTTGCTGCTTTATCCTCACTGCCTGCTTCGTCAGTATCGATATCTTCAATATCATCGATATCAACATCTGTATCAGCGTCAGCAGCTTTTTCGTCCTTCTTCGGAGCATATACATCTTGGTCACTGTTCACCGTCGACAGCAGATAAAGTCTGTCATTGGCAGAAACCATGCTGGTATCAATTTTAAACAGTACATCAGATTGCTTATAGATATAAGAAATGGTAATTGCCTTTTTGCCGGCAATCTTGCCTACCTTGATTACAGGAGTAAGCTGGTCCAGCTTCTCCTTGAGCACCTTGCTTTGGATAGTTACATTACCATTGCTGTCGTGCTCTGCATATTTTTCAAGCTCCAGCAGCGGCGCAGGCACGGTTTTCGGATTAAGCTGGGAGCGCTCCAAAAGTGCCAGCTTCTCATATTCCGCATCAAAATAAGCAGTAGAGAATTTTTCGCCTAAAATCTGCTCCATATCCTCTGCTGTGTAATAGTTAACAATGTTAACAGCGGTATTTTTTAAATCCTCTTCGTTCTGATAAGCCTTTTTGCTGCTGATATTGGTATACGCATAAACCTTCTTCGCTTCCAGCTTATAGTAAGGCTGTCCGTCCTTAACGCTGTAGCCTGCGTAGCTGTTTTCGTAGGCTGAAGCGTGCGCAGCGCACAAAACAAGTACTGCCGCTAAGGCTGTAATTTTTTTCATATACTCACCATCCTTTTGTTGGAAAAACGGTGCATTAGTTATCCAGTAAAATTTCTAGAACTTCCACGCGTTAATTTGTTCAGTTAATTTTGCATCTGGCGTGAAATCAGCTTTTTTGACAAAAAACATCAGACTGGCGATATCATTCTTGCAACCAAGAAACAATTTGCTGTTGAAATTAAAACTCTTCAGTGCCATGAAATCAGCATTAATATCAATATTAGCTTTCTCAGATGTGAAATCTAAATTGTAGTTGTAATCATGCAGCGCAAAATTTTCACTTCTATAGGCCTTTAAACGTTGCAAATTGTCACGCAGAAAGACATTTACCCCCAGCTGATTGCTTGCAGGAGTCGCCAAAGCATTCTTCCAGCCATCGTCTTTCACCTTAACGCTTGTAGTAATAAAGCAGGAGTTCATATGCTGAACTGCTTTAGTATATTCTTCCAAATATTTATCGGCAACTTTATCAAAAGCAGCTCGTCTAACTACCGGATCATCACTTTTATCTAAAACTTTAAAATTATAAGAAACGACATTGAAGATACCCTCAAGATCCACAGCTTTAGCAGCCTCTTTGGCTTCAGGTACGGAACCTGCTCCAGTAATGGTAGCATTGGTATTTTCACTAAGCTGATACTTGACTTGGGCATAATACCAGTCATCAGGTAACACTATTTCTTTATCCATGGTGTTATCTGTAAAAGTTAATTTTCTTACTTCCTTAGTTGGCTGTAAGGTTGTAAAATTTTTGACAAGCTGAAGATGCTGCTTATGGAAAGTTTTAATGACAGAATCCGGCACATCTTCTGCCTTGATATTTTCTATTTTTATAGCCTGCTGCAGAACCTCTTTCAGCGTAACCTTTTTGAGTTCTTTTGTAGCTTCTTTGGAAGACGCTTTCCCCTCTGCTTGCTTAGCTTTAGGTGCATAAAGAGTGCCATTCTGATTTAAATTAGTCAGCACATACAGTCTGTCATTAGCTGAGATCAAGGTAAGATCAACATTTATCAGACGGTTCATCTGCTTATACAGGTACTTCAGGCTGATGGCCTTTTTATTACCGATTTTTTCCAGCTTGATTACAGGAGTAATTTTATCAATATTTTCCTTTAGCAGCTGGTTTTGGATAACAATATTGCCTTTATTCTCAAAAAGATTATATTTATCCATATCTAAAAGAGGTGTAGGCACAGATTTTAAATTAAGTTCGGAGCGTTTCAAAAGTGCAAGCTTTTCATATTCAGCATCAAAATACGCAGTGGAAAATTCTCTTCCTATGATTTCCTTCATTTCGTCTGCTGTATAATAGTTTATACTATTAACGCCCTGATACTTATCCAGGAAACCACCATTTGTATTTTTCTTTTTAGCCTGCTTTGCTGCTTCCTGCATCACCTTGGCAATATCACTGCTTTGCGCATTACTATAGGCGTAAACCTTATTTGTTTCAAAACGGACGTAAGGATCACCATCCTTAACGCTGTAGCCTGCATAGCTGTTTTCGTAAGCATAAGCACTGCTGCTTGCAAGGATAAGCATTGCTGCTAAAATCGCACTTTTATTCATAAGCTTTCGCTCCTCTACTTTATTATAAGGAAGTTATTTGGTAACAACGTTCACCATCACGCCGCTGCCCAGGTTGCAGGCATTAGCTTCGTCGGTATCAATATGAACCTCGTCGGCATGCTTTACGCCCGCACGTACCAGAACATTATGCAGTGTTACAGAACGCTCGCCCTCTGTAGTAATATCAACGATATCGCCATCCTTCAGGCCATATTTCTCAGCGGTTTCGGGGTACAGATGCACGTGGCGCGCAGCGATGATAATACCCTCTTTCAGCTCCAGCTCGCCCTTCGGACCGATGAGCTTAGCGCCTGCGCTGCCTGCGATATCGCCGCTGTTGCGGATAGGAGCATCCAGTCCGACCTTGCGCGCGTCGGTCAGAGAAAGCTCAATCTGAGTTTCCGGACGCAGAGGACCGATGATACGCAGCTTCATGGAATCCTTGGGAGTTACCATGGTAATCTGTTCTTCGGAAGCAAACTGACCGGGCTGGCCGATTGGCTTTTTAACGTGCAGCTCACTGCCTTCACCAAATAAAATATCCATATGCTCACGGCACAGATGTGCGTGACGTGCAGAAACACCTAAAACTATCGGAAATTGCATTGTATGTCACCTCATAAAATAATTTTTTGTTTATATACCTATTATAGCTTTAATTGCGGTAATTGTCATCAGTTATCGAAATTTTTTCATATAATAGGATATCAGCTACAGGCAAAGCTTTTTTTCCTACATATATACAGGTATACAGGCAAAAAATAATAGGACCGGATTTCCCTAGTCCTATTATTACACAAGATTTTTTTAGAATTGACCGCTTACCATGAAATGGATGCGAGTTGAATCTACATCAATATTATTGATTTCCTTAATCAAAGGCACGCCCAATGTTACCACAGCACCGATGTGCTTGGTGATGTTGCTGCGCACGCCCAGACCACAGCTTGTCAGTACATGGCTGTCAAAGGCACTGTCGCCAAAGACCTGACCATGATCCATAAAGGCGAAGGCACTGGTCTTTTTTTCCTTAGTCACAGGCACGGAATATTCCAGGCCCACACTGTAGCCACTGTCGCCGCCAAGCAAGCTTTCTTTGTAGCCACGTACGCTGTACATACCGCCAATGTAGAACTGGCGGGCGGAAGGCAGATAATTGTTGAAGCCACGCTGTGCGTCCAGGCGCAGGCTTAAAAGCTGCCCATGCTGATACATTTTCTGGTACAGGCCGTTAAGCTGGTACAGGGAAAAATCCTTGTCATTATCGGCAATATCGGTATGCGTACCAGCGTTAAAGCTGTGCTTTTGGTAAATAACAGAGCTTGCGCCGTAATTAGTTACGGAATATCCTGCCGTAACGCCTTTAATAGCATCATCGAGCCAATGTTGGCCGCTGAAATCAGTCTTAGAATTTTGCTGACCGTAATCAAGTGTTGCCTCAGTACGGATCTTTTCCGTCGCTACCAACAGTTGGCTCAGACCAACGTTCATCGCGTAAGCATGACCACGTACATTCAAAGGCTCCAGTATTCCGTCAGTAATGTGAACGCTGTTAGCGCTGTACTGCAGGTTCAGCTTGGTATCGCTATGGCCTAAGGGCCTGCTATAGCCAAAGCCGAAGGATTTGGTGCCATCGCTCAGCATCGTGTTCAGCGTCAGCGCGTCACGCACACCTGTCAGGCTTCTGTCCGTAAAGAACAGGCCGCCGCGGTATTCGCCGCTCGTATCACTGCCTGCGTTGTCACTGTAAACAGTCCAGGTGATGTTTTGCGGTTCATAAGCACTGATGACGTAATCCGTAGTGGCAGGCTCACTGCCGGCCTGCAGAGAAATGCGCAGCTGCACGTCATTGGCAGCGTTAAAGCGCAGTAAATCGTCATTCAGCTTATTGATGTTGGCAACCTCGCCCTGCTTCAGACTCATACGCTTGCTGATGTATTTGCTTTTGGTATACTTGTTGCCCTGCACCTCAACAGCATTCGTTTTGCCTTCGATAAGCTCAATTTTTACCGTACCGTTTTTGATCGTCTGTGCCGGCAAAATTGCACGACAGGTAAAGTAACCATTATCAAGATACAACTTGTTAATTTTATTCACCAGCTCGTACAAATCCTTGACGCCAACCTCTTTACCGATATATTCGTCCGTCAGCTTCTGCAGCTCTGCCTGCTCCAGTACAGTGGATTCATCCAGCTCCAGCTTTTCCAGCTTAAAGGTCACTGCCGCCTGCCGCTCCGCATCAGGCTTTTCGCTACCCTGCTCTACCTTGCTGCTTGCCTTGGCCTTGTCCTCTGCAATCTGCTTGGCAACACGCTGGCGCTCCATATACTCTATCGCTCTGTTGGCTGCCACACCGGCGTTGTTCAGGCCGCTTTTATGGAATTCTGCTGCCTGCTCATCTGTAGGCCCTGCAAAAGCAACGGCACTGCATCCCAGCAAAAGCGTAACCAGAAGCAAGCTTGTTTTATTAGTAATCATCGTCAACACCCCTTTGATATACATAACTTTGCTGCATCCGGCAGACTAATTAGCCTGCCAGATGAGCTGCATTATTTTTTTATATTCCTTTTCCAGATGCTTGATGATTACATCCAGCACGGTATAAATCATGTCGCCCTCCAGCCTGCCGTTTTGGCAGAGCAGGCAGCTGTCCAGGTAGAGTGAACCGTCATCTGTAAGATAATATTTGAACACCTTATATTGACGGTTCACCTTGTTGATTTCTCTCAGAATAGCCACTTCGTTGCTCTCGTTGACAGCATTTGCTGCCAGCTGCACGCGAAGCATACCATAAATACTGCTGTCCAGGATGACCAGCGTCGGCAGACGCTGGCCTTCAACAACAATGTGAGAACGGAAGACCACTGTGTTCAGCTTATCCTCGCTAATCTGTTCAATGGCAAAGCAGGTAATCTTCTTATCATCTAAGTATTTGATAAAAGCCTCTGCCTTTTTGTTCATCAGCGTTTCCTCCTATGCTTCTACAGTGATTTTTACGGGTTCACTCTTGTTATCGTCTTCATCCAGGTCATACAGGTCGTAGCGGAAGTATTGTACTACATCCGGTGCGTGATTGATGTCATATTCCTCTGCTTTGTTTTCGTTGAGCTGCTGCAGCATATGGTCTACAGCGGTAAAGCGTTGGTCATAAACATAATCGTAATTGCGCAGGTCAAGCAGTGCGCCGTTGCTGTGCTGAACGTTCGGCTGTGCAGTGAAGTGCAGGTACATCCATTTATCCGGGTTAGTACCCTCCTGCTGCCATTCAGTCAGATTTTGCGCCGGGTTGTTCACTGCAATGTTGTTCCAGTAAACGCTGTCGCTGCCGTCACGTTGCGGCGGTGCGCCCCATACAGCAGTCTTCATATGCTTATTGCTGAAATGCGCAACATTGTTGACTACCAGCTTATCGATATGGAACATGCCCTCGCTAACTTTGATAGAGCCGTTATTCAGCCACAGATGCTCGAAGCGGACACCCTTATTAGTAATTATCTCACCAATCTTCAAGTTGTCAATAGGCTTATCAGGCTGTGCGCCGTCCGGAACGATGGTCAGAAGGCCGTCAGCATCCAGACGCTGCTGAATCTTGTTAAGGTCAATGTCGCTGCCCTGAGCAATAATCTTGGTGCCTGCGATAAGCTCATCAACCTTCATCTGCTTGCCTTCGGTCTTCAGCTGCAAAGCTACCAGATTGCCGTCGATTTTTGCCAAGGTAAGATTGCCGTTGGCAACGTCGATAAGCGCGTTGTTAGTAGCATAAATCTCGTGCAGGTCAACATCTCCGGCACCCTTGATTTGCAGTGCGAAGTTGCCGCTGTTGATATCACCCTTGTCGCCAAGAGCTTTGAATTTGTTGTCATGGTCGGTTACACTACCGTTCTGCAGTACGTCGATATTGATGTTGCCATGATCGGCAGTTACATCGCCGCCGAAGGTGATGTCGCCTTTAGCTGCGTCTGTCTGCAGGTGGATGTTGCCAGCCGTGCTGTTGATAATATCTTCGGTAGTAATGCTGCCTTTGGCATTGTAATCAACATTCTGCTGAGCTTTAACTTGTCCGCTGGTTGTAATGCTGCCGCCTGCGTTCAAATCTACGTTAGCAATATCGGAATTGAGGCTACCGTTGACAGTGATATCTTTCGCTGCGTCGATATCTACATCGTTGTTCGCTGTTACGTTACCGGTATTTACATTGCCAGTGCTGGAGTTAAGCTTTGCTTTACCAGTTTGTGCAGTAACGTCGCCGTTGGTGCTGATATCGCCGTTAGCGTTCGCAATTACGGTGTTATTAGCATTTACTGTGCTATTCGTCGTAATTTTGCCGCCTGCATCCAGAGTAATGTCACCATTTTTAGCGTTGAGGTATCCGTCTGCAGTGATATTATTCGCTGCGTCGATATCTACTGCCTGACCAGCAGTTACGTTCTGCGTCGTTACGCTGCCAGTGCTGGAGTTGAGCGTTGCTTTACCAGTTTGTGCAGTAACATCGCCGTTGGTATTGATATCGCCGTTAGCGTTGGCAATTACGTTGTTATTAGCATTTACTGTGCCTTGGGTTGTTATGCTGCCGCCTGCATCCAGAGTAATGTCACCACTGTTAGAGATGAGATTTCCGCCTGCAGTAATATCTTGTTTTGCGTCGATATCTACTGCCTGACCAGCAGTTAGGTTCTGGGTATTTACGCTGCCACCTTTAGAGTTGAGCGCTGCTTTACCAGTTTGTGCAGTAACATCGCCGTTGGTATCGATATTGCCGTTAGCGTTGGCAATTACGTTGTTAAGCGCATTTACTGTGCCATTCGTCGTAATGCTGCCGCCTGCATCCAGAGTAATGTCACCATTTTTAGCGTTGAGGTATCCGTCTGCAGTGATATTATTCGCTGCATCGATATCTACTACCTGACCAGCAGTTACGTTCTTCGTAGTTACGCTACCACCTGCGTTCAAATCTACGTTAGCAGTGTCGGAAGTGAGGCTACCGTTGGCAGTAATATCTTTCGCTGCATCGATATCTACATTGTTGTTCGCTTTTACGTTACCGGTATTTACATTACCAGTGCTGGAGTTGAGCGCTGCTTTACCAGTTTGTGCAGTAACATCGCCGTTGGTGTTGATATCACCGTTAGCGTTGGCTGTTACATTTTTGAGCGCTTTGGTCTTACCATTAATCGTAATTTTGCCGCCTGCATCCAGAGTACTGTCAGCATTATTAGAGGTGAGATTTCCGTCTGCAGTAATATCCTGCTCTGCATCGATATCTACTGCCTGACCAGCAGTTACGTTCTTCGTTGTTACGCTACCTGCGCTAGAGTTAAGAACTGTATTACCGTTTGTTGCAGTAACATCGCCATTGGTATTGATATTGCCGTTAGCGTTGGCAATTACGTTGTTAAGCGCATTTACTGTGCTATTCGTCATAATGCTACCGCCTGCGTTCAAATCTACGTTAGCATTAGTAGAAGTGAGGCTACCGCTAGCAGTGATATCTTTCGCTGCATCGATGTCTACTTCGTTGTTGGCAGTTACGTTACCGCCAGTTGCAACGGAACCCTTCTTAGAATTGATGCTTACCTTATCAGCTGCATTCAAAGCAACTCCGTCTGCCGTAGTAATATCGCCATCGGTCGTAACCGTAATATTACCGGTATGCTCATCATTATACTTAGAGGTATCAATAGTGGAATTAATGGTAATCTTGCCGGTATCTGCCTGGTAGTTTTCAATCAGGACATCGCCCTTGATATGAGAATCAGCAACAGTAACCAGCAGATTATCCGTCGTACCGTTAAACCTGGTTACGCCATTAACCATCAGGCTGCTGCCTGCGTTCTTACCCTTAATCGTTAGGCTCTTCACCTCATTGTTCCTGCTGAGCAGCTGCTGCGTCTTGCCGGATTCAACTGTCAGATTATCTGCAGTGATACCCTTAGCCGCCTCATCCTGCATTACGCTGCCATTGGCATCCAGCTTCAAGCCGTTGTTAGCACCGTTCACCGTAATGCCGCTGCTGCCAAGTGCGATATTGCCATTAGTTGCGGTAATTACGCTATCAGCGCCAAATACCAGCGTGCTGCTGTTAAGGTTTACGTTGTTGTCTGCAGTAATGTTGCCTGCGCCGCCAGCAGTAATGCTACCAATTGTTACGTTCACATCTTTACCTGCGTTGATATTGCTTGCACCGCTTGCAGTAACAGTACCTGCGTTCAGGTTAACGTTTTTACCATTAACATTTACATCGCCACCTGCATTGATGCTGCCGCTAGTTTCACCGTTATCGAAGTTAACATTGCCCTTCAGATTGAGCTTAGCATTTCCTTTAGCAGTAATGCTGTCAACTACCAGGCCTGCATCCTTCGTGCCTGCGCCCTGCAGGTAAACAGAACCATTATCTGCTTTAGCGTTAATCACAGCGCTATTTTCCAGAATACGGATACCGTCATCAGCTTTGCCGATATTGCCGTTGGCTGCCTGCAGATTAATGCTGTTGGCGTTCAGATAACCGGTATTCTTGCCTGCTTCCGTAGTCATCTGCATACCATTATCTGCCTTGAGCACCAGCGTACCTGTTGCTGCATTCTGAATTGTCAGCACCTGCGCCGGCTTGTTGCCTACAGCCGTCTGATGCAGATATACACCGTAACCGGTATCGGTATTAGCTTCCAAATTACCGCTGATATTAGTCTTGATGAAGGCATCCTTGCTGCCTACATTGCCCTTGCCGCCCTGGATAATAAGGTTATTGGCAACAATGCTGCCGTTGTTCATGCGAACGCCCTTATCGCTGAGCAGCTTAACATCCTGCGTCGTGTTAATCGTACCGGAAATATCCAGCATCGTATCCTTAACGCCTGCCAGATAAACATTACCAGTATTTTCAGTTTTACTGGTGTTGGCCTGCAGATTCAGCTTGCCGCCATCTGCCAGCTTTACAGTAATCTGACGCTGCTGACGAACCTCAATTCTGCTATCAGCATCATTCCAGGTAAGGTCACCGGCCTTAGCCTGTGCCAAAAGCTTAAGATTATCCAAATTGCCCATATCCTTGTAGGCAATGTTGGTTGCTTCGCCGTCGATACCGATGTTCTTGCCTGCGCTCAGGCTGATGTTCTTGCCCTGAACGTTGGCCTTATCTACTGTAAGTACCTGGCCGGGTTTTGCATTCAGCACGCTGTCCTGAATAGCGTATAGCAGCTCATTTTTACTCCAACCATAGGCAGTGCTGTTATCAACCTCAGCGTACATCTTAGCCCAGTCCTTAACGTCCTGGCTATAGTTTTTGCCTTCGAAGGCTGCTTCGCCATTAGTTTTGTAAGCTTCTGCCAATGCCTTGTATTCCGCCAAAGCTGCATTCTGCGCGTCTTCAGTATATTTCTTATCTGCCATAGCCAGCTGCTTTGCCCTGTTTTCCAGTGCCTGCACACGCTCACTCTTGGCTGCCGCTGCAGATGCTGCGCTTTCTTCTGCCTTGTCATTACTGTTAATCAGTCCCAGCTCCTGCCACTTTTGCAGCTTGCTTTCGCTGTCGGACAGGGTGCTGTCGCCTACTGCGTCGATAAAGCTGCCGCTGGTTGTGAGGCTTACATCACCATTCTTGCTGGCAATATGACCGATACGCATATCACCATTGCTGTTGGTCAGTGTAATATCGCCATAAGCATTGGCATTTACGCTTGCAGACATGGTATCACTGCTGGTCAGCGTCTGACCGGGAGCAATCGCTGCGTTGATTGCACCAAGAGTGGTGAAATCAATGCGGTTGCCGTTCAAAACAGTGCCATCTGCTGTAGTAATGTCACCTGCTGCGTTGATTACCAGGTTGCCGTTCAAAGCGCCCTTATTGCCGCCGACAAATTGCAGCTTGCCGCGGTCGGAATTAATGCTTACGTCACCAGTCGTTGCTTCAATATTCAGCTTCGCCATGTTGCCCAACGCACTGTGATTGATGCTGATACCTTTGGCTGCTTTAGCAGTCAGATCATCCGCGTCAACGCGTGCACTGCCAACAGAGCTGATAGCGCCACCAATGCTGTTTAAGGTAACCTTGCCGATTGCGCTGCCGTCAGCCTTAGTTGCATTGCTGATGTTGCCTGCAAGATACATATCCTTGGCGCTGGAAACGCTGATGTCACCGCTGCCGCCGGTCATGAAGCCAACGTTAATCGGCTTATCGCCCTTAATTGTATAGGTACTGCTGGTGGAATGCATCTGGGTTTCAGTCCAGGTGTAGGTGCAATTGCCATAGCCGAAGATTTTGCCTGATAAACCGGAATATTTCTTGTTTTCGACAACAGGAGTGTAAGTTGTTGCATTAGGATCATTATATTCCTTAGTCGTTACACCATATTCCTTGGCATTATTGTTCACCTTGATAACAGTACCTTGACCAAGCGGATCGGCGCCAGTGATACTGGTGGAAGAAACCTCCGTCTTACCATTCTTAACCTCTTCATTCTCGACAAAGTCCTTGGTAGTGCCGTATTTAATCAGACCCCAGAAAACGAAGTCCTTCTTATACTGCCACTTGACAATCTTCTTGTCGCCGGAGGTACCGCCAGTCCAGTTGATTGTCATGCCTTTAGCCGGTGCATAAGTAGTAGTAGCACCATTAACCTGCGTTGTGCTGGTAGAGGTTGCGTTCCCTTTCTTATTAAGCGTGGTTGTTTTAACGGACATCTTCTGGCCATCAGTGGTGTACTCAGTCAAGGTATTCTTCTGCGTATCCTTAATGCTGATGAGACCGGTGATATCCTTATTGGTGATTTTGTTCACTCGCAAATTGCGGTCTGCGTTCGTAGTATCAATCGCAATATTGGCAGTACCGTCCATCGCCAGCAGCTTGCCGCTGCCAGTGCTCGACAGTGCGCCAGTAATATAAATCTTACCGCCGTTAGGCTCAATTGCTTCCGTCAGTAGCTCCTTAGTTGCGGGGTTGTAGTAAACCTTAACAGTATAGTCATAAGCGCCGGTTTTTGAGTTATAAACTGCGCCGGCCTTTGTGCTTACGCAATACTTCTCGTTGGACATAACATACTGATCTGTAAGCGCAGTCTTATTAAGAGCGTAGGCCTTATCCAGGTTACTGATTTTTTTATTAGATTTTTTATCAAGCGTAACCTTGAATTCCTTGTAGCCGCTCTGTACCAGGCCATCCAGGTTAACATTCAGGCCGCTGACATAAACGTTGTTGCCTGCAACAATACCGCTGGATTTGTTAACGCGGTAATTCTCGATCTGCTTAACCTCATCATCACTAAGCCCAAGCTCGGTCTTATGCTCAATCAAAGCTTTCTTATAATCATCGTAGCTGCTGATATTGCTCAGCCAATCAATCGTAGTCTTGCCAGCAATAGCCTGTTGGGAAACATAGCTTTGAATCTTTTTGGCAATAGCATTGCTGAACTGGTACTTGGTTACCGGGTCGCCGCCGATAAGCAGCAGGCCCTTGCTGTTCTGCGTTACCGAACCCTTGTCAGCCTTCAGCTCGATGTTACGCGCGCTGATATTGGCATTGCCGTCTACGTTGATATTGTAATTGCTGTTTTGGATTAAAACGTCACCGGCGCTGTTCTGCACAGTACCAAAGATACCTATATCAGGCTTAGTCAGTCCGTTAGTAGATGTGCCAGTGCTCTTGACAGTAATCTTCGGATCAGCGTCAGTGCCTGCAGCAGTATTCATTGTACCATTGAAGCCGGCAACACTCTTTACCTCGGCATCGTTGTAGCGGATTACGCCACCCTTATCCTTAATAGCCAGGTCATTAATCTTCAGGTACAGGTCACTGCTGTTATTAATCGTCAGGTTATTGGCACCCTGCGCCGTCAGGTTGCCGCTGCCCTGCAGCTTATCGGCTTCGATGTTGATGTTGCCACCAGAAACAACGATATCCTTAACATCAACTGCCGGCAAAGAAATCTTATCGAAAATACTCTTGTAGGTTTTGCCACCCTCTACTCTGGTCTTGACAAAGCCATTCTCCTCCATCTGGGTGAGGATGCGCTCTCTTTCACTGTTCAAAATATTATATTCGCCAGAATCAGAAGCATATTGTCCTAAGAGATCATTAATTTCCTGCAAACGGGCATAAAGACCATTTTCCAGATCAACCACATCTGCAACAACATTCTGCTTGGTATTGAACCAATCCTGACCTGCACCAGTTTCAACCTTGATGCCGCTGAAGTCTATGCTGCCGTCTTTAACAACCTTACCATCCTTATATTGCGGCTGTATAACGTTAGTGCTGCCACTTATAGTAAGCTCCAGATTATTATGGATGCCTGCGCGTACCCTTTTACCGCTGGCAATATCCACATAATTGGCAACTGTTTCGCCCGGAGTTACCTCGCCCAAGGCGGTGGAGGTAACAGAACCGCTACCGCTCGTGCCTTTATAGAAGTTGTATTCGCGGGCGGAGGTCGATACGGTGGTTATACCCTTGCCAGCCTTGAAGTTGACGTGACGTACACTGTCGATATCGCCGTTGATGCTTACCTGATTTTCCTGCGTCATCGTGTTCTTGGCTTTCGGAGCAGTAGCCAGAGGAACTGCCGTCTTGTTATATGCATCCGCCAGCACGTTGTAGGTCAGCGAAGAGGTGATGCCGTCCAGGTTTGCACCTGCGTAAATATTTACATCATTGGTACTGAGTATCTTACCATTAGTAACGGTAATCTTGTTGCTGCGGTTCAGAGTGTTATCTGTTTTGGCAGAAGCTGCACCCACAGCACCGCCCTGGGTATCAGCAGTAGTATCGAAGGTTGCAGTGGTTTCATCGGTTGCCGCAAGGGTGATATCCTGATCAGCCTTCGCCGTCGACAGATTACTGCCAGTAACATTGATGCTGTTGTTATAGGTGATAACATTCTTGCTTGCTGCGATAGTAACAGGAACAACGCCGGCAGATTTAAGCGTATTACTGTAATTCATCTTGCCGTCGGTATAAGCAAGCGCCTCAATAGAGCCTGCGCTGCCGGTACCGTTCAAGGTTGCATTGTTGATGTTTACGCCAGCAGTGTATGTCAGATCATTGTCCATATCATTAACGTTGACACTGCCACCGCCATAACCGCTGCCCTTCAGGTCAACGTCATGGTTCAGCGTGTTGTTGGCAATGTAGGACTGCTTGCCACTGGTTGTAATATCGCCTGTTACGTTGATATTAGCGTTATGCGCAACCTTGTTTTTAATTTCTGTGCCGCTGGCACCGACAACAGCCGCCGTCAGGGAGTCCGCCAGAATATCCAGCTTATCCGCATTGTTAGCAGCAACCTTTAGGGAGCCTACACCCTGCCATTTGCCGCTCACATCAGCAGTAGTATTGGTAATAATCTCATTCTGCGACCTTGCAGCAACAGGGTTGAAGCCTACAATACCGCCGCCATAGCCATTGGCATCATTGTTTACTGCACTGTAGCCGGAGCTGCTGATGTTTACAGCGCCCAGGCTGTTGTATACATTCTCTTTAACGCCCGCTGCCTTTACGCTGGTCGTCAGGTTCGTCTTGGTATCAGACCAGTTGCTGCCGCTGGCAATATAACCGCCCACTGTTACACCCAGGGTATCTGCCGAAATAACCGAAGCATTATCAGCCTTGAGCTTCAAAGCGTTGACATTATACTGCTCTTTGCCCACATCAACGCTGACTGTCATATCATTTTCTGCATAAGCAGTGTTGAAGCCTGCAGCGTATTGTCCGGAGGCAGTAGCGCCGATTGTCTTGGCGCTTACATTATCTACAACATATTCGTTATCGTTCTTGTCATTGGCAGTCTGAGTTGTTACGTTTGCTGTAATCTCTACGTTATCGGCTGCAAAGCTACTGCCGTCCGCAATTTTTGCTTCTACCGTACCGCTGGCCTTAGCCTTGGATACTGCCACGCCTGCTACCGCCAGCAGACCGCCGGTATAAGCCTGTGCCTCTGCGCGTACTGCAGGCTTATTTGTTGCATTCAGGCTTACGCTGTTACCCAAGAAGCCGGAAGCACCGGTTACATTAACCTTGCTGCTGCCTGCATCCGCAGCGAGTGCAACAATGCCCTGCGCCGCAGCAATGCCAACCATGCCACCATAGGTTTCGGCGGTGATGCTGTTAGCTTTGACAGAAGCAACGTCAACCTTGCCGATATTATAATATCCATTCCCGTAACTGTACTCTTTGCCGGCAATCAACTTGCTGCCGCCGATAGTTACAGTATTATCGCTATTATTCGTTGCATTGGTTACCAGCACACCGCCAGCCACAGCGCCCGCAGTTGCGCCGATGGTACGTACTGCTGCACTGCTGGTATCCTCTGCCTTAACTGTCAGCGTACCTCTGGAGCTGGCATCGCCTGTAGCCTGAACCGTACTGCTGTTAATAGTAATAGCATTAGCGCCATGCAGACTGTTCTGCGCGTAGGCAGCACTGCCTGCGAAAGCAGCGCCTGCTGCTACCTGATAAGCATCAATCTTGGATGTGCCGTCCTGCGCACTGCCAAGCGTTACATTCTTGCCGCTAAGCTTGCTGTTATTGTTGATGGTTACGCCGGTCTTGCGTTCTACATCCAGCACTGCAACAGAAGCGGCAATGCCATTGCCTGCAATACCTGCTGCCACCTGCGCCGATGTCAGCTTGGCGTCAACAGTACGCTTAGCATTAACCTTCGTATCGCCTGTTGCCTGCAGCGTAGAATTGCTAACCTTCACCTGCACGCCTTCAGCCTTGCTGCTGCCCTTGCTGGCAGTAGTACCAGGTGCAGCATTCAGTTTTTGACCATTGCTGCCGGTATATTTATCAAAGGTCATGCCTGCAGCGTTAGAACTGCTCTTGCCGTCTTTATTAGTAACAGTGCCGACAGTTCCCTGGCCTTCAATTGCAGCATTTGCTTTATTGAGAATATCGTTTGTATTAAAGGTTGCCTTTTTATCACTATCCGTAGTTTCAGTATCGCCATACTGGTCTGCAGCTGCTGCGCCAATCGTGGTTACGCTGACGTTCGCACTGTAGCCTTGTGCTCCGAGAGCAGCATTTTGTACCAACTGCTTAACATCCAGCTTTTCGGTTGCTGCTACGTCGATAGCACCGGCAGTAATCTTGCTGCCGCTGATTTCAGTAATAACGCCTGTATCAATAGTGTTCACGCCTACGCCAACGGCAATACCTGCAGCACCAGCTGCATCCGCACCGTTGACAAAGCTTGTCTTCACACTGTTATCTGCATTCGCTGCGAAGGTACCCTGTGCTTGCAAGTTTTCGTTGTTCCTAACCAGCGTAGAAACAGTATTGTCCAGATTATTTACAGCCACGTTCAAACCTGCTGCAATCTCGCTGGCAGCTACGCCAAAGACTGCCGTTGTCACGTCAGTCTTGTTGGCAGCGTTGACAGTAATATCACCTGTTTCAGCCTTTACATTGCTGCCGCTCAGCTCAGCAACAGTCTTGCTGTCATCGTCTACTACGCCAATGCCTGCGCCACCGGCAGCGCTCACGAGCGCACCGGAAGCTGCGGCAGCAGCGCTGCGCAACGTAATATCGTTAACGTGGTCAGCAGTAATTGCCAAACCATTATTCGTGCCTTGGATATTCTTTACTGCAGCAGTAGTTTCTGCGTCCAGCTTAGCAACCGAAACGGTGCCTGCGCCGGCTCCGGCGCCATAAGCGCCGCCGGCTGCGGCAATACCGTAGGAGTTTGTCGACATTTTCGCCTTATTCAAGGCAGCGACGTCAATGCTATTGCCGTTGACAAGCTTCTTCGCACTGCCACCGTCAATCATTGCCGTTACATTTCTGCTGACAACGCCGGTATCAGATGCCAGACCGACACCTGCACCACCATCAGCGCCACCGCCTACACCCAGCGAACCTACATGGCTTTCGCTCTTGGTAGCATCGTTTGCTGCTACATAAACGTCTGCCTTGCTGCGGTCGGTCAATGCTGCATTAATGCTGCTATCCGTTACCTTGGCATTGGTTGCGCCCAAAATACGGTTAACAGTAACCGTACCTGCTACGCCCACGCCAACGTCCGCACTGACTGCCACACCGCCGCTGATTGCTACATTCGTCAGCTTGTGCTCCGCATCAGCCGCAATAATAACGCCGGTGCGCTTTTTATCGCTGACTACATTATCATTATCCTTATTGCGTTCGTTGACAGCCACACCTGCATCATTGCCTGCTGCCGTCAGCTCTGCATTATTAACTATGCTTTCAGTAGTACCGCTGATTTCATTGTAGGCTACGCCCATGCCAACGCCGGCCTGACCGCCTGCAGCCACACCAAAGGCACCTGCAAAATTCTGCAGGGTATCCTTGCTCTTGGCAATTACGGCCAGTGTGCCGTCTGCATTAATCTTGGCACCGTCAATCGCAGCCTTGGTATCGTTCGCCAGCAGGTTTACGCCTATATTACCGGCAATACCTGCAGTTTTGGCAACACCGCCAGCTACGCCGACAGAAAGAATGCTGCTGTCAGATTTAGCTTCAGCTGTGAAGCCCTTAACCTTGTATTCACCATTGGTAACAGTAGTATTGGTATCAGCATCGAGCTGGTTAACCGCAATACCTGCACCAATCGCAGCGTCTTTAGCACCTGCAGCAACAACGGCAACGGTAGTAATCTTGCCCTTGCTGTCAGCAGCAGCCTGCACAGTCGCTGCATTATTCTTATCCTTATTGATATTGGTATTAACAAGCTCTGTATCGGTATCCTTCTTGATCATAGCAGCAGAGCCTGCGCCACTGAAGGCCACATTACCGGTAGTAATGGAGGTACCTACGGAAATAGTCGTCAGCGTAGATTCATCTACGGCATTGACGCTAATCTTGCCATCTTCAGTAGTGGTAATATCAGCATTATTGATAGCAGCCTTGTTGGTTTGCTTTTTCTCGCCAGCGCTGCCGGTGATATTGCCGATTTCGTTATAAGCTACGCTGCCGCCAGCCGCAAATTTAGCATTGCTGCCTGCGCTGACGCTTACCGCACCCACTACTGCCAGCTGGTTGCTGTCATCCGAGGACTTCACTGCCACCTTACTCATATTATTGAGCTTCGTACGTCCACCATCAGTTTTCGCATTTTCGCCGTCATATTTGTCAATCACAGCTTCTACATCATTACGACCGCGGTTAACAACAACCACGCCATTCAAAGCATTGGCCGTACCTGCGGTAACTGCTGCGCCGACGCTGTACACGTTACCCTTGTTGGCTGCATCTACAGTAAGAATACTGCTAGCATCATCATTCGCGCCGCTGATTTCGCTGCCATTGACATACGCACCTGTGGTATTGTTCAGGGAATTGTAGGCAACTGCCAAACCTGCGCCCACCTTAGATTTGGAACCGGCAGTAACACCAATCTGTCCTGCAACATTCACTGCCAAAGCGCCGCTTTCGGCCTTTACATCAGTTTTGGGCGTAACAATCTTGCTGTTTTCAACAGCTGCCGTAATATCGTTATTCAGCGACTGCCAGTTAGCACTGCCGCCTACGCCGAAGCTGCCTGCAGTTCCGGCAACACCGGCCGCAAAGCCTGCCAGTACAGTATGGCTTGCCGCATTAACGTTCGTGCCGACCAAATCATCACCGCTGCCTTTGCCGGTAGTCGTAATATTGCTGTCCTTAATCTTAGCATTGTAATCATTATCAATATCGCTGACAGTTACGGCTGCAGCTGCGCTGCCGCCGTCGTTACCGGTGGTAACGCCTACGCTTACCGCGCCTGTAACAATCACATTGCCGCCGCGGGTAATATCAACATTGGTAGGCTTATCGCTGTCGCCGCTTTCATCTGCTGCTTCCTTAACCTGCGCCAGGTAGGCAGAGCCATCAGCATCGAGGCCGCGTTTTTTGAGATACTCAGCCTGCGTATTAGCAGATTCCGCTGTATCATAGGCTGCAACATTCAGGCTTTCGCCGGTCAGTGTCACGCCCTCAACTGTTGCGTTGGCATAGTTATCCAATTTATTGTAGGCGGAATTGCCGGAGAAAGCATAGGAGGTCTTGGCACCGCCTGCTACACTCACGTTGGCAGCTACGCCAACCTGCGTCATGTTGGTAGTCGCTTTGACATCAGCAGTAGTAATCTTGTCATAGGTGCCACCTAAAATGGCCGCCTGCACATCATTCTTCAGCGAACCGTAGGACACAGTCGCGCCGCCGACAAAAGCGTTATCGCCACCAATAGAAAGACTGGTGTTCACGCCGCCGGTTATCTGAATATCATTATCAAAAGCTGTATTGGTAATGGAGGTTGCACGCTTGTCTTCACCGCTGACAGTATCAGTGTTCACCTTATTATTCTGCAGCAGTGCATAAGCAGTATTATCTGCAATATTTACCGACGCATTAACAGTAGCAGCAATATTAGTGCCGCCATTGCCGCCGGAATTCTTCGCCAGCGCCAGTCCCAGGCCTGCAGCTGCCAGCGAGCCGGATTTTTGCGCATTGTTGATAATCGCAGCAGCGTTTTCAATTTCGCTGTTGCTGATTACCGCCAAGGTCTGCGAATCAATATCATTTACAGCAACAGTACCGCCAAAGGCTGCATTATGGCTATTCGCATTATTGTCCTTAGTCAGCTTCTTCCAGGAGATGCCTGCAGCACCACCGGCAGCCACCATCATAGCAGTGTCCTTGGCAGTTACAGTGATATTCTTATTCTCAGTAGTATCCTTGGCAATGTTGATCTTAACATTGTCCACAAGCGCACCGGTATCGCCATCCAGCAGATTAATTGCTGCGCTGCCTGCACCGGCAATAGTTACAGAGGACTGCTGTCCGGCCGGAGTAGCGGTAGGCTTCTGGTCGGTAGGCAGTACCTTTTGCGCTTCGGTCTGACGGTCCATCAAGCCGTTAATTTTGCCTGCTACCTTATGGTCAAGTGCCAAAAGTTTATTACTGAGTGCATTAGTCTTGTTGCCTACAAAAGTGCCCAGCTTGTCAAAAATACCAGCTTCACCACTGTCATCGCCAGTAGATACGCCGCCGGCAACAGCTACGTTGATAATTTTGCCGCCGGTTTCAGCATTAACCTTAAACGAGCCTGCATTGATAGAGCCTTTTTTAGTGCCAGTTGCCGTAGTTGCAGTCTTGGAGCCGAAGAAATCTGCCTGCTCGGTATAATTCTTGCCATCATCTGTGCCCTGACGCAGACCGGAAGCATTCTGCACCAGCTGCTGCAGAGTTACACGTTTTTCGGCAGCAGTATTCGCCAGCTTTTGCGCTTCCTTGCTGCGGTCCGCGTTCGCGTCCTCGCCAAGGGTAGCGCTGGTATCACCGCTACCGCTGCCGCTTTCGCCCTGCTCAGTTGTAGCCTGCGGAGGAGCAGTATAGCCATTATCACCAATTGCCGCATAGGTATAGCGGTCAAAATTGGTAATCGTTGCTGCCGCACCAATGCCTGCAGTTTCGCCCATAGCCACAGCACCGGCTGCGCTATAAACATTAGTATCATTCTTAGCATTGAGGTTGACTGCGCCTGTGCCTGCGTTAATAACAGCTTCGTCATCTACGGAAACAAGGCTGTTGCTTGCACCCTCAAGGTAGCCCACCATGCCGCTGACGCCCTTGCTTGCGCCTTTGCCTGCGCCAATCGACAGCTGGATATGGTCAATTTTATTTTCTGTGCCTATATCTATAGAGCCTGCAGTCAGCTTAGCTCCCTGTGCTACCGCAACAAGGCTGTTTGCATCAGCCAGTCCCACGGCAAAGGTTCCGCCTACTGCGTTTTCACCACCGCCATTAAGGCCAAGCTTACCTGCCAGCGATACATCAAACTGCTTGGACGCAGCTTTCATTGCCAGCTTGTTAGCAGCAGTAATCTTAGCATTCTTGCCGATTAGTACGCGCGCATTGTTGCCCAGGTCGGTAGCTACTGCACTGCCTGCCAGTGCAATTGTAGCAGGCTTTTCATTTTCTCCAGGGCCGCTCTTGCCGCCGTTAGCACTACCTGCCGAAAAGTTAAGATAGCTGTTGGGATTAGCAAAGGCTGCTGCCGCACTCACTACGTTAAGCGGACCTACAGCAATATCCGTTGCTTCATTGCCCAGTGCGCCGGTCAAAGCACTGCAAGCATCAGTGAAATCTTTATACTTTTGCCCACCGAACAGGTCCATAAAATCTACCTGTTCTCCACCATTAGAAGAGAAGCAGTTATCCTTGGCATATGTAAAGAAAGCATCAGCTGCTTTTTCAAGAGCATCTGCTTTAGCCTTAATCTCATCATGGTTAGCGCCTGTATAGGCAGCCTTAACCTTGGCACAGGCATCCTTAACCTCCTGCACCATGCGGTTGATACGATTATATTCAAAGCTGCTGTTGGCCGCAATATTCACCTTGCCACCGGTAAGAGTAACGTCGGTAGCAGGCGCTGAGCCTTTTGCTTCCTCACCGCCGGCTACAGTTACAGTTGCAGTATTATCCAGCTTGCTGTAGAGCACGGACGCATTGACAAGTGCTTTGTTGCTTGTATCCTTGTCATAGTTATTGCTCTTGCCGGTAATTTGCATCTGGGTATCCTGAATAACGCTTTTGGCAGTAATATCAAGATCATTTTTGGCAGTGAGCGCAACACCTTGCCCAATTTTAACATCAGCAGTATTGCTTTCCACTGCAACGCCCACGCTGACGCCGGTGCTCATGAAATCTGCCAGCTTATCCCAGGGCTTAGGCTCCGTCGGCGTAGAAGGAGTAGATGGTGCGTTAAGCTTATCCTTCAGCTTTTGCGGCGTGTACTTGGCGTTAGCCAACCAGTTTTTAATACCGCCCAAAGCTTTATCCTTAGCTCCGCCTTCGCCGATAAGTGTGTCAAGAGTCTGAGAGCCCTTAATATTGGTAACAAGCTTCTTCATAAATGCCGAAGAGCCCATAGCGTTGTTGGCAATGACAGTATTATCCGTCAAAACATTCTCTGCATTAACAGACAGGCTTCCCTCTTTACTGCTTACGTTGCCATTAATGTTGACATCTGCCTTGCTGTCATAATCGGTTACGTTGATAGCGGTAGCGACTACGGCCTTTTCACCTGTGCTTACCTCTGCCTTGGTAATCACACTGTTTACAGACTTCGCTTCAATGTTGACGTCCTTTTGCAGCTCAGTCATCTGCGCAGTCTTGCCAATGGTAACACTGCTCTTGTTGTCACCCGTAGTGATATTCAACGCTACATCACCCAAATTAGGGTTTTCAGAAACATCCATAGTGGTGGCCTTGGCTTCACTGTTCACCTTACTGTCGGCCAAGGCAGTAACGGACGTGCCGCCCGTGGATTTAAGGGTGCCGTCAATATTTACTGCTGCCTCATTATGTGTTTGGCTGTAGGTTACAGCAGCCGCCGGGATGATATTGGTGCCTGCCACGTTCATAACCTTCAGTAAAGCAGTGCTGGCGCCAGCGCCGGCTTCCACGCTGCTGTTCGCCTTGATATTCAGCGCCGGCTTAACAACCTTGCCCGCGCTGCCAACAGTATCACTGCCGGTGGCGTTGATAACAGCGTCCTGACCTACATTGACCTCAGCCTTGCTGTTCAAAACTGCATAGGAAGCATCAAGATTAGCTGTGAGTGCGCCCACGATATTAGAAGTAATGTTGTGGGCGTTCAGCACACTGCTTTCCGCGCTCACATAACGGTTCACTGCATCGGCAGTAATATCAACCTGCTTTGCTTCAACCTTGCCATCAACATTGACTGTGGCATTAGTAGTAACAATCTGCCCATAAAGATGGGAATTGGTAGTAGTGGAGGGAGTATAATTTTCTTTATATTGGTCGGATTCTTCAACTACAACATTATTCAATGCCTTCGCGCTCAGCTTGGCATTGCCTGCAGCCTTCACCTCAGCGCCATTTGCAACGGTAAGCTCGGCTTCCACCTTAGCGCCGGAAATTTCGCTTAAGTCATCAAGCATTTTGTAGTTATCATTATAATTGTTAGAGGCTGCGAGGACAATATCACCGCTGCCCGTTTTTTTCGCAGTAAGTGCAGTACCAGACAGACCGGATTTAACTTTATTAGTATTAACAATATCCTTAAAATTAACAACTCCAGTACGAATAGACGCGCCCGTTGCCGTTGCGCCTGCAGCTACATCACCTATAGTATTTTCACTTACATTTTTGCCCACGCCAATCTTGGCAGCACGCAAATTAACCGCGTTAACAGCATTAACCTTGCCTAATACGCTGATGGTACCGCTGGCGTTGATAGGAATCTGGGCAAAGTTTTGATCCGGGATTATGGTATCAAACTGATCTTGCTCAGTAAAATCCTTATATTTTGCAAAGGCATCCGTAGTCGGCGTAGCAACGTAAAGCGCACCAGCATTAATTACACCGGTTTTGCCCACTGCCATACCGTCGGAGCTGAAGAAGAAAAGGTTACCGCCAATCTTTTTGTTCTGAATCGCATTGACTGTACCGTTGATATCAATACGTGAATCAACAAAGTTGACCAGATTAGCAGCATTGCCGTCTTTGTTCGTGCCAAAGTACATATTGGCAATATTATTAGCGTCCAGTTGGAATTCAGCAAACTTGTTAATTGCTACGTCACCGACAACTTTGCCGGCAAATACGTCAGCAACACCATTATTAAAGCTGACATTTGGACCACCATCGGTTCTAGTAATCGTGCTCGCCAGTGCAGCTACAGGCTGCATTACAAAGCCAATGGCCGTAACAGCGCTGACAATTTTCTGTGCAGCGGAATCTTTCGCAATAGCGCTCAAGCTGAGCCTTTCTGCGCTACGCAGGAATTTACGGTTAACCTTCATCTTAGTTTCCCTCCTTATTAATGCCTAGCCGATATGCATAAAAAAGCAATAATCTTCTAAATTAATCTTAGAGCATCCTCTGCGAAACAGCAATTAACTAAAGGTTATGACCACCTGCTCGCAGTAAGATATATTCTAGTAATTTATTGAAACAGAACATATAGTTAAGCATAAGGTTATACTTAACTTTATACTTTAATTATAAAACCATCTTGCCTTAACGTCAATAATTTAATAAGTTTTTTTATCATATGAGTGATTAGGCCGTTGATTGGCTAATTAAATCATCTAAAGCTCAACAGTGAATTGATTTTAAGATAATTTATTGTCTCATCATGCATCCTGTGCTATAATTAGAACAATAAAATCAGCCAATGCTAGAAACGGAGGAACAACATGACTGACTGGAACAAGTGGCTTAAAAAGAGAGAGCTTTGTGCGGATAATATTCTCTATGTCTATCGACGTGACCGCAAAACCGTCATCCATCGGGAGGATGGCGAGGAATTTGAGCTGTTCGCTCCCGTATATACACTTCTAGCGCTCTTCCCGGAGGATGCCTTTCTGAACATCAACAAGGGAATTGCTGTGAACAAAGCACGAATCGTAGATATCAGCAGCGATGGCGTCTATACCATATCTGACGGGCAAACCTTTCAGGGACGCAAACGCAACCTCAGCGCCCACCGCCAGCTGCGCAAGCAAATGGGCATCAATGCTCTGCCGGACGCACAGCCGCAGGCAGCACCCATGAGCTTTCTGGAAAAATGCCCCCTGCTTGATGACATGCCCCTGGCATATTGCATCATCGAGCTTGTTTTTGATGCCAATGGCCATGGTGTAGACTTTGTTTTCCGTTACTGCAATAAGGAAATGGCAAATATTGAGGGAGTTCCCGTAGAAAAAATGCTAAACCGTTCTTTCTATGAGGTTTTTCGCAATGGTGACAAAAAATGGCTGGTAACCTATGCTGATGTGGCCCTCAACGGAACAAAACATCTTATCCACGATTACAGTCCGGAGATAGGCCAACAGCTCAACATTTACTGCTATCAGCCGGAGCAGGGATTTTGTGCCTGTATCCTGCAGGCCGCTGATAATATTGATCATGAATAACAAAGGAAGTAAGCAATAATGAACGGACAGGAATATTTACAGCAATTGGAGCAGCGTCTTGCTCACTATTACGATAAGAAGCCTTTGCCGAAGGCTCCGGCCTTCGCCCTGGCGGCAGAGCTGAACGCTGCGGACGAAGGCTATTTCATCATACCAAATTTAAAGACCTACAGTGTGCAGCACAACGAATATCTTTATGCGGCACGCTTCGACAAGCAGCTCACTGCAGAAACGGCTGCGCCCTATCTGCAGTTCACCAAGGAAGCTATGGCGGCGCTCAAAACCACTACTGAGCACATGAGCAGCATCTATGCCCTGTTGTTTATCTGCGAAGCAGGAGTTGATGACAAAACTCTTGCAGACCTGCAGAAGCTCAGGCAGCACAAGGACTACTGCTTCACCCTGAAGGGCTGGTCTGACCTGGCTTTATATATTGTAGACATCCCGGCGCAGAGGCTTTATTGCAACAAAGCAGGCACCAAGGAAAAGGCGCTCTTTGAGTTTGCCAAAGCTTAATGCTTGTCGCTTCACACTAGACAAGTTATTCCTCCAAGGAAAAAATAAATCGTATACAGCTGTTAAGTATTTGCACATTCTGTACAAATCTTAACAGCTTTTTCTTTTTTTTAAGTTAATAAATAATTCTGTGACAATTCGTTGACATTAGAAGCAAATGTGTTATACTATTTCTATGTTGCACACAAGATATAGAGTGCACTAGTAGTTATTATTTTCTAAATTGTTTATTTTGCAATGATGCAAAAGGGAAAGAAAGGATGTTATTTATGAGTGGTTTATTGTTGCTTGTAGGCTCAATGGTTATCTTCTTTGTTGCCTACGTAACCTATGGTTCCTGGCTGTGTAAAAAGTGGGGTGTTGACCCTACCCGTAAAACTCCGGCTGAGAGATTGTGCGATAACGTCGACTATATGCCGACCAAGCCCGCTGTATTGATGGGCCATCACTTCTCCTCCATTGCCGGTGCCGGTCCTATCGTTGGTCCTATCACCGCTGCTGTATTCGGTTGGGTTCCTGTAATGCTGTGGATTTTAATCGGCAGCATCTTCTTCGGCGGCGTACATGACTTTGGTGCTCTGTACTCCTCCATCCGTTTTGACGGCAAAACTATCGGCCAGATTATCGATGCAACTCTGGGCAAGAGCGGTAAGTTCCTCTTCTCCATTTTCGCATATGTAACTCTGCTGGTTGTTATCGCTGCTTTCGCTAACATCGTAGCCGCTACCTTCGTAGCAAGCCCGCAGGCTGCAACTGCTTCTCTGCTGTTCATCGTGCTGGCTGTTATCTTCGGCTTCTCTGTATATCGTTGCGGCCTGAGCCTCGGCGTAGGCACCGTTATCGGTGTTATCATGCTGGTTGTTGCAATTGCTCTCGGCAACATGTATCCGTTGCACCTGAGCAAAAACGTATGGGTTTGCATCCTGATGGTTTACATCTTCGTTGCTTCCATCGCTCCTGTCTGGATTCTGCTGCAGCCACGTGACTATCTGAACTCCTTCCTGCTGTATGCCTGCATCGCATTCGCTCTGGTTGGTATCGCAATTTATCAGCCTTCCATGCAGCTGCCGGCATTCACCACCTTTGATCCTTCCGGCAAAGGCACCAACCCGATGTTCCCGATGCTGTTCGTAACCGTTGCCTGCGGTGCTATCAGTGGTTTCCACTCCCTGGTATCCTCCGGTACTACCTCCAAACAGCTCGATAGCGAAGGCAACGCTAAGCTCATCGGCTACGGCTCCATGTTGCTTGAAGGCGTTCTGGCTGTAGTTGCAGTTGTTGCTGTTGGCTATGTTGGCGGCGACAAGCTGACCGAGCTGCTGAAAAACGGTGGCCCTGTAAACGTATTCGCTGACGGCGTTGGTACCTTCATGACCAAGCTCGGCTTCTCCTTCGGCATAGCTAAAGGCTTCGTTGCTCTGACCATCTCCGCTTTCGCTATGACTACTCTGGATACCGCAACCCGTCTGGGCCGCTTCATTTTCCAGGAGCTGTTCACTAAGGTTGATCCGAAAACCGGCGAAGCACAAGGCAATGTTCTCACAAACCCGTTTGTTGCTACTCTGATTACCGTTGTACTGTCCGGTTATATGTCCCTTGGCTCCTACCTCACCATCTGGCCGATCTTCGGTGCTGCTAACCAGCTGTTGGCTGCCCTCTCCCTGTTGGCTGTCGGTGTATGGCTGAAGAGCGTTGGCCGTGACAACCTGATGGTCCTCATCCCGATGGCATTTATGTTCTGTGTAACTTTGGTTGCATTGGCACAAATCATCTTCGCTAACATGGCAGCTCATATCATTACAGCTGCATTGGGTTCTGTACTCTTCATCCTGGCAATTGCACTGTTCCTGGAATCAAGAAAGTATCTCTTCGGTGGTACAAAATAACCAAATATGCTCTAAGCATTAAACACTGAACGTGTTCAATGGCTGTTACGAATTTCGTAATGAAGTACGTAACAGCCATTTTTTTGTTGATATTTTATACTATATATAGTATCATAAAGAAAGAAGGTATATTATGACATCCCTCGAGAAAAAACTCCGCGCTCTGGCCAACGGCAGGGATTTGCCTTGGGACCAGACCAAAGCTCTTTTAGAAAAGTTAGGAGCTGAAGTTAAACCGCCTACTGGTGGTGGCAGTCATTTTAAAATTCGTTATTCAGACAGGCAATCTTTGAGCATCCCAGTCCATAATGGGAAAATCAAAAAAGTCTATGCTCGTATTATTGCAAATTTAATTGATGATATTCAGAAAGGAGAGTGATTTAACATGAAAAAAGATTTAAATTACTACTTATCTTTAAATTATGCTTCTGAAATCAGCGTTATTCCCGAAGATGAAGGCGGCGGCTATCTCGCCTGCATTCCCCTGCTCCCTGGTTGTATGACCGATGGTGAAACAGTTGAAGAAGCTTATACAAATCTGCAGGATGCTAAACGTGAATGGATTATTGATATGCTCGACCGCGGTTTGCCCATCAATGAGCCTAATATGAAGCCCCGTTTTAGCGGCAGGTTCGTAGTGCGTGTACCTAAAACACTGCACCGCCTGCTGGCCGAAGAATCAGAACGTGAGGGCATTAGCCTGAACCAGTTCGTCAATAACTCGCTGGCCTTTGCTGTTGGCCAAAAGCTTGCACACTAAAAAAACAGCTCCTCGATACGACCGTATCGGGGAGCTTTGTTGTTATATTACGCACTCAGTTTTGAGGCCAGTTCACGCACCTCTGCTTCTGAAAGTTTAGAAAGACGGACTGTTCTTTCAATACTTTCACCTTCGCTCAAAAGATCTTTAGCCAATTCAACGTTACGTGCCTGTGCAGTCTTTTTAGCTGCCTCTTTTGCCACTGCTTCAGCTTTTTTTGCAGCATATTCTTCAATTACATCAGTCATTTTTTCTTCACCCTCCTTGCTGTATTTCAAAAACTCCATGCGCTCGGCAAATTCATGGTAATGCAGATTCTTTGGCTCTGTGCAATATAAATCTTGCATCAGTTTACCAAGCGCTGTATCATCTCGACGTTGGCTGTTAACATAGATAATGTGCGAACCATCTTCAAAGCATTTCGCATTTTCATCGATTCTGCGCCTGATATTATACAGTGGCAAATTATCGTGCAAGACATCGTTTTCTGTGATAAAAATTACGTAGGTATCCGGCAGTTCTTCGTAAAGCTTACCAGGCTGCAGGAAGTGTGTATCAAGGATACTGCTGTAAAATCTGGCGCGTCTTGCAGGTGCGCCTTCATCGCTTCTCTGCACCTCTACGTTAAAATAACGTCCTTTGCTATCCTGCGCTAAAATATCCAGTTGCGAAGAATGTCCGTAGATGTTTTGAATAAAGCTCTGTATTCTGACATTCTTCACTTTAATTTTATCATCTCCCAGGATAATGCGCAAGAAAACCTGCGCTGCTTCTTTGTTGTCGTCAAGCATGAAATTCATAAACCTGTTGTTCATCATACATAGGCTGCGGATGACATGCTTGATTTCACTGTCTTGACTTGATTCATTTGTCTGCATTACTTTAGCTCCCTTCTGAATAAAAAACGCCTTATGTACTACTCAATAATACATAAGGCGTTCGTGACGCTGCAGTGACCATGCTCCAGGCAGGTGTGCAAAATCTTACGGTCTTATATTAACAGATAATCGTGATAATGTCAAGAATTATTAGAAAAATTTTAAATTACCAAAAACTCTAGCAAACCGTCAGGTAGCAGGCATTTTCTGCTTAAGGATATCGCTATTGTTGAGCTTCGGCTCATCCTTGCCGCAACCGATAGTTGCGGCTGCCAGCAGCGCCATTTAATTCACATTTACAAGAAAGCCAGTCTGCCGCAACTACAGTTACAACAGACTGGCTTCATTATATATATAATTTATCAAAAAACTTAGGATCTCTTCTTCAGTTCTTCAAACAGCATCGGATTCAGTACGCGGATATAGGTGCCCTTCATGCCTAGGGATTTGGTTTCAATCAGGCCGGCACTTTCAAATTTACGCAGTGCGTTTACGATAACGGAACGGGTAATACCTACGCGGTCAGCAATCTTCGAAGCAACCAGCAGGCCTTCGTTGCCATTCAGCTCGCCCATAATGTTTACAATAGCTTCCAGCTCGGAATAGGACAAGGTGGAGAAAGCAACCTGTACAGTAGCCTTCTTGCGGATTTCTTCGGAAACAACTGCTTCACGGTCATGCAGAATTTCTACACCCAAAACAGTAGCAGCATATTCAGCCAGCAGCAAATCATCATCATCGAATTCCGCATCATATTTAGCAACAATCAGGGTACCAAGGCGTTCGCCATTGCCGTAAATAGGTACAACAGTAGTCATCTTACCGTTAAAAATGCATTTTGTATCAGCAACAAAGGAGCAGTTCTGATTCTGATGAGGAATGTTGGCCAGCGTTTCCTTAACGCTCATAATAAAGCCCAGATAATCCTCAGGGAAACGCATATCGTCAAGAACCTGCTCACGCATAATATCGCATTCAAACTCGTGAATCAGCGCATAACCCTTTACGCCGCCTTTACGGCCGACAATATAGGTGTTTGCTTCAATAACGTCACGCAACAACTTTGCAATAGCGTTAAACTCAACCTTATCTCCTTTTTGTAAAAGCTTGTTAATCTTTCTGGTCTTTTCCAACAATTTCATGATTTGCCCTCCTAAAAAAAATTATGCTCTTGGATGATTCTTCTTGTAAACATTCGTCACATGTTCATTTGAAACGTGCGTGTAAATCTGCGTTGTTGACAAATTCGCATGTCCTAAAAGCTCCTGTACCGAACGCAAATCGGCACCATGCTCTAAAAGATGCGTTGCGAAGGAATGGCGTATAGTATGCGGGCTGACATTTTTATGGATAGCCAGCATATTTATATATTTCTCTAAAATACGCCTTACACTGCGGTCCGTGAGCCTACCACCACGGTTATTGACGAAAATGAAGTCATGCTCCTGCTGATATTGAAGCATCAGCTGCTGTCGTACATGGTAATATGTGCTTAACGCAGCACAGCAGGTGTGGCCTACCGGCACAACCCTTTCCTTATTACCCTTGCCGAGCAGAAGCACGAAGCGGTTGCTCAGGTCTACTCTTTCCAGAGTAAGCCCTACCAGCTCGGATACACGGCAGCCGGTAGCATAAAGCATCTCCAGCACCGCCTGATCACGAACACCCAATACCTTACTTTTATCGGGCATCGCCAACAGCTCGTTGATTTCAATTTCGTCTAAAAAAGCCGGCAGCTTTTTTTCCAACTTTGGCGTGCGCACCTTTGTCAGCGGACTATACTCAATAACCGCTTCACGCACAAGGTATTTAAAAAAGGAACGCAGTGCAGATATCCTGCGGGCAATCGTCCTACGCGCATACTGCTTTTCATTAAGCTCTGCGAGATAGCCACGCACATCCAAAGGACCTGTCTGCTGCCAGAAAAAATTCTGCTTGTTTCTGCGCAGCATAAACTCCGCAAAGGCAGCCAAATCCTTTTGATAGCTTTCAATCGTATGCTGAGAACAATTTTTTTCAACCTCCAGATAAGTTAAAAACCTTTCCGGATAGTTATTAACTGTAGTGTCCATAATCTAAAAATACCTTCATTTTATTTTATCACACAAAACCGTAAGAATCAAGCTAATATTGCTATTCTTTCTAATTTTCTAACAGCTTTGCAACGCTTGAAAAAAACAGTGCTAAAAAAGCACTGTTTCATCAATGAATCAGCAGTCATACGTTACAGAATTTATCCTATAACATATAAACTGATTTGTCAAGTAATTGAAAATGATTTTACTATTTTGTCAAAATTTGGCTCTGAAATTGTATCTTTAGCTACGATTTCAGCTATAATCATTCTTAATTACTTACAATTATTTACGTGTCAGCTTATAGATAAGCGCATTGCAAATTGCTGCGGCAACGTTGCTGCCACCCTTGCGGCCGCGGGCAACGATATAAGGAATACCGGTCTTCATAATGATTTCCTTGGATTCCACAACATTTACAAAGCCTACAGGAACGCCGATAACCAGCTCCGGTTTAATCTTGCCTTCCTTAACCAGCTCGTCCAGACGAACCAGCGCAGTCGGTGCGTTGCCTACAGCAATAATTACCGGGCCTTCGATGGTGCAGGCCTTTTCCATGCAGGCAGCGGCTCTGGTGGAGCCTGCTTCCTTAGCGCGTGCTGCAACATCGGGATCTGCCATGAAGCAGACAGCCTTTGCGCCCAGCTTGCCCAGGCCCATTTTGTTGATGCCGGTGCAGGCCATATTGGTATCGGTAACGATGGTAGCACCCTTTTGCAGTGCAGCCAGCGCCTTCTCTACTACGCCGTCGGAGAACAGCATATTGCGGGCATAATCAAAATCAGCGGATGTATGGATAACACGCTTAACGATATCAATTTTCTCCTCATCAATATGAATTTGGCCTAATTCCTCGCCAATAATTTCCATACTACGTTTTTCAATGTCAGCGGGTAAAACATTTTGTAAATGCATTATTTTACACTACCTTTCTTCATAATATACTGCAAATTATTTTTCAATACCTACGCGCGCAGGAATGCCTCTTTTGAAGGGATGCTTACGCATGCAGACCTCAGATACATAATCAGCCAGCTCCACCAGCTCGGGCGCCGGGTTACGGCCTGTCATAACAACCTCCAGCTCCTGCGGCTTGTTCTTCAGAAACTCGACCAAAGCAGCCTGGTCAAATACGCCGGTATTGCAGGCACCGATGATTTCGTCGAAAATCAGCAGGTCGATATGCTCGTTGGCGCATTTTTGCTTAACTTTGTCGAAAAGCACCATATGCTCGCGCTTAACCTCTGCCTTTTCCTCATCGTTCATCTGGAAGGTGAATTTCTTGGTTTCTTTGCCGCGCATTACCTCAATATTCGGCAGCAGTGCCAGGCTCGCAAGCTCGCCTGTCGGTCTGCTTTTGAGGAACTGCACTATCAGCACATGGTTGCCATGGCCTGCGCAGCGGATTGACAAGCCCATAGCAGCGGTAGTTTTTCCCTTGCCATCGCCACAGTAAATATGAATTAGTCCACCGTCTTTCATTTAGACACCTGCTTCCAAAATCTCATAAATTTTCTTCATATCCAGGTTCTCACGAATGCTGTCGGCAAGAATATCATATTGCTGACGTTTGTATTCCGCAAAGTTGATGGTCTGGATGTCCTCCATCTTTTTGCCCTTCTTAGCCAGCAGCGCTTCGATAATCTTCACAGCAATGCCGTCGCCATCAAAGACGCCATGTACATAAGTGCCGTAAACATTGAGCTTGCCCTCGGTGTTCTGAGAGCCTTCAGCCATAATCTCACCATCCTCGTGAATCGGGCTGATAGAGGTCAGTGCTGCCTCCTCCGGGAATTCGGTTACACCGGAGTGAATCTCGTAGCCATAAAGCGGCTGACCGCTCAATGCGGAGAAAATGCCCTGCACCTTGCCGAATTTGCCGGCCATCTGGATGGTACGTTTCTTTTCGATAAAGGTTGTTTCGATGTCCAGCAGGCCCATGCCGAGAGTAACGTTAGCCTTGCCTGTGCCGTCCTCTTCGCCGTACGGGTCAGAAATCTGCTTGCCCAGCATCTGATAACCGCCGCAGACACCGAACACTACGGTACCGCTGTTAGCATGCTTCAAAATAGCAGCCTCCATACCGCTCTGGCGCAGCCATTTCAGGTCGCCGGTGGTATTTTTGGTACCCGGAATAATAATCATATCCGGCTGGCCCAGCTCGCGCACACTTGTTACATAGCGCAGGGATACGCCGGGAATCAGCTCGAATACGTTGAAGTCTGTATAGTTGGACATACGCGGAATTCGTACAACTGCAATATCAATCAGCTTAACCTCGCTGCGGCCGCTGATACGCTCGGAAAGGCTGTCCTCATCCTCGATATCAACCTTCAGCATCGGCAGCACGCCTACGATAGGTACGCCTGTTTTTTCTTCAATCATCTTCAGGCCGGGGCGCAGGATTTCTACGTCACCGCGGAACTTGTTGATGATAACACCCTTAACCATGGCTCTTTCGTCGTCCTCCAGCAGCATCAGCGTGCCGTAGATGGAAGCGAAAACGCCGCCACGGTCAATATCTGCTACCAGCAGCACAGGAGCCTTGGCCATTTTAGCCATGCCCATGTTGACAAAATCGTCCTTTTTGATGTTGATTTCCGCCGGACTGCCTGCACCCTCGATGCAGACAATATCGAATTGGGAAGCCAGCGTATCAAACGCCTTCTGTACCTCCGGGCGCAAGGTATGCTTCATTGCATAATATTCGCCGGCCTTCATGGTACCTATTGCTTCGCCGTTGACAATAACCTGGGAACCGCTGTCGCTGGTAGGCTTCAGCAGAATAGGATTCATCAGTACGCTGGGCTCAATGTTGGCTGCTTCAGCCTGCACAACCTGCGCACGTCCCATTTCCGCACCCTCGGCGGTGATAAAGGAATTCAGCGCCATGTTCTGGGATTTGAACGGTGCTACCTTGTAGCCATCCTGATTAAATACACGGCATAAACCTGCTGTTACCAGGCTCTTGCCTGCATTTGACATGGTACCTACTATCATAAGTGCTTTTGCCACTTTAATCACTCTCTTTCATCAAAAAGTCCAGTATGTCACGGTAGCTTTGCAGCCGGATACTGTGACCTGTGGTATTAAGATAGCCTGCAATCACAGGCGTGCAGCCGTCACCGTGCTTACCTGTTACCGAACTGGTAACGTGGTCGCCGCAGATGACGAGCTTCAGTGGTTCATGATACTTTGCTGCTATGGTCTGTAAAAACTGGGTATCTATTCTGCTGATAAAATCAGCCTTGCCCTGATAATCATAACGATGCGAAGCCTCGTCACTGCCGTTAAAATGCGCAATAACGAAATCATCCTGCTGCAGCATAGCAAGCGTTGCCTCGGCCTTCGCCATAATATCAGTGTCCACATCGCCGGTTGCATTCGGCGGTGTTATTACATCCATGCCCAAGGCTTTGGCGATGCCGATGACAATCTCTGCCTTGCACACCGCTCCACCGCGCAGTCCGTGCAGACCGCTGAAGGAAGGCAGTCCCTGACGGGCTGAAGGGCCCCAGGGATATAGGATGTACTGCAGGCCGTCGCGGGCAAAGGGCTGCAGCCGTTTTGCCGACTCCTGCAAAAAATAGTTAATGGACAGAGATTGGCTGCGTAGCTCCTGCAGCAGTCCGTTTACATCCTCGCCTACACTTTCGTGCGGCGGCTGTACTTTGCAGTCCAGCACGCTTGCTTCCCTGTTCATCACTAAAAGATTACGGTATTCGGATAAATGAATAAACTCTATATCTTTAAGGATACCGTCACACTGCTTGGCAGCCTGCTGCATCTCCCGCGGCGTCAGTCCCTGCCCGTTGAAGGCAGCAAGACGGCCGTCAGCATCAACAGCAGCCAGATTGCAACGCAGCACCATTTCATATTCAGAAATATCACGGTTGTGCGCCAACAGCTCCAAATAAGCACGGTTGTGCGGTATATCCTTTTTATCTACACCCAGAAGCCGCAGAATACAGCTGCAGCTTTCGGGAATGATGTCATTTTCACATATGCTGAGGCTCCCAAGTGTCCCGGAAGCAGCCAGCGCATCCATCGCAGGATGCACTGCGTGCTCAAAGGGAGTCTGTCCCTGCCATGCAGGAATCGGGGAATCACCTAAGCCATCAATTAATACTAATAAAGAGCGCATGTTTTTATTGCTTCCTTAAGTGCTTTAATTAGACCGCGGTTCTGCACTCTCGTTTTGACCGCGATACGGTAATAGCCTGCCTGCAGATTGTGGTAGTTGGCGCATGAACGTATCAGATAGCCACGCTCATGCAACAGCTCCGGAAGATTTTCCGGCTTCGGCAGATAAAAGAAAATATAATTGGCCTCCGATCCGTATACCTTGGCACCCAAAGCCGCAAGCTGGTTACGCAGATAGCTGCGCTCCTGCTCAATCAGCTTAAAGGATTTAGCCAGATATTCGTGCTCCTTTAAAGCAGCCTTGCCTGCCTCCTGCGCCAGAATGGAAACGTTCCAGTCCTGACCGCTCTGATGCAGCGCTGTATGCAGTTCACTGCTGCCGCTGAGGCAGTAGCCTAAGCGAATGCCGGGCATCGCAAAGGTTTTCGTGAAGGCCTTAAGGATAACCAGCTCAGGATAGGTCGCCAGCAGATCACGCATGCTGAAGGCCTTTTCCTCACTGACAAAATCCATAAAGCATTCATCTATCAAAAGATGGGCTCCTACCAGACGGCATTTGTCGAGAATCTGCACCAGCAGCTCACGGCTCGTCAGCTGGCCGGTAGGATTATTGGGATTACAGATAACAACCAGATCTGTATCGGGCGTAATCGCATCGACAATATCATTGTCAGCAGCAAAATCACGTGCCTCCTGCAGATTATAATAGCTTATTTTGCAGTCTACCGTACGCAGAGCCTTTTCATAATCGGCAAAGGTAGGTGCCAATAATAGTGCACGTCCGGGCTTCAAGGCCAGCGCCAGACGGAACAGCACATCGGCCGCACCGTTACCGAAGAAAATGTACTCCTGCGGCAGCTGCAGATAACTTGCTGTCACCTCTGCCAGCTCGCGGCAGAAGGGATCAGGATAGTTGATACAAAGCTTTAAAGCCTGTTGAACGGCCTGCTTTATACCAAGCGGCAGGCCAAGAGGATTGATATTGGCAGAATAATCTACGAAGGAGCGACCATCCTTGGTCAGCTTTTCCGTATAGATATCTCCGCCGTGTTCGTATTTATACATCATCTTCTACCTGCTTCATTTCAAAATAAGACTGTTAACCAGATAAATCAAGGAAAACAGCAACAGGCTGAGAACAGCCGTCATATAAAGTAAGTTGTTGGTGGTAACTATATCCTCGGGGCACACCGGACGAATGTCATCGCCGATTGTTTCCTTGTGGACAAGCTTACCGAAATAAAAATGATCGCCGCCGAGCTGGATGTTCAAGGCACCGGCCGTAACTGATTCCGTCATTGCGGAATTAGGACTGAGATGATGATAGCGGTCGCGCCAGAATGTCTTCCACGCTCTCTTGGCATCAAGATTAAGGAAATAAGATGCCACAATCATTACCAGACCGGTAATACGCGCGGGAATCAGATTGGCCAAATCATCGAGCTTGGCAGCACAGCGTCCAAAATAAAGATACGTGTCATTTTTATAACCGACCATGGAATCCATAGTATTGATTCCTTTATACAAAAAGGCCAGAGGAGCGCCGCCGATAAACATATAGAACATCGGAGCGATGATGCCGTCGGCAGTATTTTCCGCAACGGTTTCTACTGCACCCTTAGTCACCTCTGCAGCATCAAGTTCTTTTGTATCACGCCCAACGATCCAGGAAAGCTTCAGTCTTGCATCCACAAGATCGTTATCCTTCAGGGCTGTGTATACCTTCATGCTTTCGTCACGCAGACATTTTGTAGCAAAAATCTGGTAGCACATAACAGTTTCCAGAGCAAAACGCAGCCAGGGGTTAACCTGTTCCGCCAACGTCAGCACAGCAAACGGCACGGCAAAGGTAAGAACCAGAACGATTATTACCATCAAGGCACCGCCGAGCAGTAATGCTGTCTCGCCGGGAGCAAGCATACGCCGCAGTTTTTTATCCAGAAATCCTATTAAATTGCCAATTAAGCAGATTGGATGCGGCAACCAATGCGGGTCACCGAAAATCAAATCTAAAATAAAACCTGCTACAATTGCGCCTAAGGTCATCATCTAAGCAAACTCCCCTTTTCAGCAGTCTGTCGACTGCTATTTAGCAGCATACGCTGCACATTGTTTGATAAAGCTGCGGGCAAATTCAGGATTGCCCCACAGGTGGATGTGCGGATAACCGGCATAAAGAGTCGGCGTAGTATTCGCGCATTCCCAGCTGCCGCGGCCGGAAGCCTTGGCAGCTATAAAGCTTGCACCGTTGTTGGTGCTGTCAGAGTAATGGAACTCGTGTCCGTTGATTGTTCCACCGGCAGGACACAGCAGATTATCCTGCTGCGCCGTCAGATGTACATATCCGAAGCGCGTCAGCTTTTTAGTCATGGCCGATTCGCCCTTCAATGCACCAACCCAGCTGTACAGCTTATCGCCGTCGCGATAATGCTCCAGCAGATACATGAAGCCGCCGCATTCTGCAAAACAAGGCATACCGCCGTCGATGGCAGTTTTCAGCTCCTGCAGCAGCGTTTTGTTATCCGCTAATTGCTGTGCGTAAAGCTCAGGATAGCCTCCGCCCAATACAAGGCCGCTGATGTTCTCCGGGAGATGCGCATCAGCTATCGGGCTGAAGGGTACGAGCTCCGCACCCAGCTCAGCTAAGAGGTCGAGTGCGTCCTGATAGTAGAAACAGAAGGCTTTGTCCATAGCGACTGCCACACGCATACGTCCGACGGGTTCAAGGCTTACCTCGTCATATGTAAGCGGTGCGGCCTGGGCCGCTACCTGCAGCAGGCCGTCCAAATCGACTGATTTGGCTGCCTGAGCTGCCAGCTTGGCAACTATCTGCTGCAAATCTCCTATTTCCTCGGCTGTAACCAGTCCTAAATGACGGCTTTCAAAGTTACAGCCTTGCATCACCGGAAAGTAGCCTAAAAGCTTCACACCGGTTTCGCGTTCAATTACATCCTTATAGAAAAGATAGCTCATCGGATTAACATTGTTTAAGATAGCGCCGACAATGCGGCTGTCGCTGCGGAATTCCTTAAAGCCCTTGATGGTCGCAGCAATGGATAAGGCGGCTCCCTTGCCGTTGACAACCAATACTACCGGAACATCGCAGGTGCAGGCAAGGTCATAAGCACTGGCTTCCGTGGTTTTACCCATGCCGTCGTAAAAGCCCATCGCTCCTTCGAAGACAGCTACATCTGCCTGGCGTGCATTTTTTGCTACCAGATAACGCGTTGTAGCATGCCCCAGCATGAACAGATCCAGATTGCGGGATTTTGCTCCGATAACACGGGAATGAAACATCGGGTCAATATAATCAGGTCCTGATTTGAAGGCTGCTACAGACAGCCCTTTTTCCATCAGCGCCTTCAGCAGGCCGCAAACGATAGTTGTCTTGCCGCTGCCGCTACCGGGAGCACTGATCATAAAACGTGGAACTTTTACTTCAGCCATGTTAATCTTCCTTCTTCAATGCAGTCATTACATATACAGGGTTTTGTGCCATCATCAGATTGTAGCTGCCCAGATGCTTGCTGCGCGCTACAAACACATTGACAATTTCCAGACTGTAAGCGGGATGCTCCTTGTAATAAGCAGCAACCTCTGCCAGAGTTTCTACCGTAATGGCATTGATTACAACACGGCAGTCACTGTTCTTGGCATAAATTACATCCAGCATTTCACACAAATCGCCGCCGCTGCCGCCTACGAAAACACAATCGGGAGCAGGCATGGCTTTGATATTTTCCAAAGCCTCACCGGCAATAACCTCTAGATTGTCAACGCCAAACAAGGCCTTGTTCTTTCCGAGGAGCTCAACGGCAACAGGGTTGCGCTCAAAGGCCCAAACCTTACCCTGACTGGCAAGCAGAGCCAGCTCAATGGAGCAGGAGCCTGTACCGGCGCCGATGTCATAAATCAAATCCGTAGCCTTCGGCTGCAGCTTAGACATCGATACGCTGCGTACCTCCTGTTTGGTCATGGGCACCTTGCTGCGCTGGAACAGGTCATCGGCAAGGCCGTGTACGGTAGAGGTAAAGCTTTGCGCATCCTCATTCAAAATCATCATTACGGACAAGGACGGAAAATCCAAGGCACTAATTTCTTCCGCTGTACCGCTAGTGATTTTTTCTTCGGGATACGAAAGGTTTTCACCGACATAGACCTGAACCTGACCAAGGCCATGCTCGCACAGCTGTGCGCACAGCTTTTGCGGAGAATTCTCTCCACCGGTCAAGGAAAATACTTTTTTGTTACGGGCAACTGCCGCTACCAGGTTTTGCGTGCGTCCATGCATGCTGACGATTTTGGCGTCATCCCAGGACAGCTGCAGCTTGGAGGAAAAATATACCAAGCTGCTGATGCCGCAGTAGCGGACACATTCACAATCCGGCAGCTTACCACTGATTGTTTTGGCGAGGCTGAAAAAGCCTACATCGCCGGAAACCAGCACCGCCAGCACATCCTTATCAGGCTGTGCCTGCGCTGCAATCTCAGCAATAGCAGCAGTTTTGATTGTATCATATACAGTTTTGCTGCTGTCTGCAAAAGCAGCCAGCATGCGTTTGTCGCCAATCAGGATATTACTTGAAGCAATAGCCTGACGTGCTTCGCCGGTCAGCAAATCGGGGTTACCGGGGCCGATACCGACGATGTTTACGCGCAATTTTTGCGACATAGGAAGCAAGCCTCCTTTTTATTTATATCAATTACCGGCAGCAAAATGCTGCTTTAGGTAATCAACAATCTCACTATAGCCGGCACCGGTTTCCTCCTGTGCACGGCCGATAACTATCAGCTTGGCGCCGGCAGCAGCCGCTGCCTCCACCTTTTCATCAAAGCCGCCGACAGCACCGGAATCCTTGGTCACCATGAACTTGCTGCCATACTTTTTCAGCATAGCGACATTCAGCTCCTTGCTGAACGGTCCCTGCATACAGATAATATGCGCAGGCTTGTAACCAAGCTTCAAGGCAATCTGCAGGCTGCTTTCCAGCGGCAGGATACGCAGAACGATACGCTCGGCGTAATCATGCACAGCGGTGAAGTCCGGCAGATTCTTGCTTCCGGTAGTCAGAAAGATGCCGCCGTCCAGATGATTCAGAAGCTCAACTGCTTCCGCAAAATCGTGAACGGTAATATAATCGCCGCCCTCGCCCGACGGACGCACCAAACGCAGATATTCAACCTGCTCGGTGCTGCAGGCCTCCTGCACCGTTGCCGTAACAACGGTAGCATAAGGATGCGTAGCGTCGATAACGCAGGCAGGACGATGCTCACGAATAAAGGCACGCATAGCTGCAAGGTCCATACGCTCTGCCATGACGGTCATTCCCGGCTGCGGCTCAATCAAAGACGCACCGTAATCCGTAGCAACAGAAACATACAGCTCCACCGGCAGCTTAGCCAGCTCCTTAATCAGGCGGCGTCCCTCACTGGTACCGCCGATAAGCCAGATTACCGGTTTCATGCCAGCTTGTAACCACGCGGGGTTACCATACGGCCATTGATTACTTCGGTCTGGGTGTTGCCGATAATAACGGTAGAGAACATATCTACCTGTTTATCGCGCAACTCTGCCAGAGTAGTCAGTTCAAAGTCCTGACCATCGCGGCCGATGTTGCGTACAATGCCTGCAGGAATAGTACCAGGCTGATTTTTCAGCATGATATCGCAAGCCTTTTGCAGGTAATCATGACGCTTGTGGCTGGAAGGGTTATACAGGCAGATGCAGAAATCGCCTTTGGAAGCGCAGTCAAGACGCTTCTCGATTTTTTCCCACGGAGTCAGCAAATCGCTGAGGGAAATCAGGCAGAAGTCGCTGATCAGCGGTGCACCCAATACAGCAGCGCCGGAGCATGCTGCGGTAATGCCGGGAACAACCTCGATTTCAATTTCGGGATGATCCTTGGCAACCTGACACATAATGCCGGCCATGCCGTAAACACCTGCGTCACCGCTGGAAATCATAGCAACGGTTTTGCCCTTCAGAGCTTCATCCAAAGCCAGCTTGCAGCGGTCAACCTCTTTACGCATACCGTTGGAGAGGAATTCCTTCTCCTTGAAATCTTCCTTAATCAGGTTAACGTATACATTGTAGCCTGCAATAACATCGCAGGACTTCAGTGCGTCGTAAGCTCTTTTGGTCATTTGCTCTACGCCGCCGGGGCCAAGGCCCACAACAAATAATTTACCCATTATCTCGTCTCCTTAATCAGTCTTCAAGCCGGTTCTGGCAAAATCCAGGACCAGGTTTTCGGCTGCAACAGCCAGAGTTACACCATTCAGACTTGTCTTGCGCAGCAGCAGCCTGCCGCCCCTGCTGTCTTTCACAGCACTGCGCTCGCATACGTTGCTTACACCAACTACGCTCTGCACAAAGGCCGACGGCGTGAAATCGCCTGCTACGCTGTTCAATTCATCGGCTGAATAGAAATTAGCAGCAAAGTTATATTTTTTGGCAAAGGCCAGTAAACCCTGCTCGTCTTTTTTCAAATCTACGCTTGCGATTGCCACAACGGAACGCTTGTCCAGCTGCAGCTTTTCCAGCTCCGGCAGCACCAGAGCTTCAATATTTTCCAAAGGCGTATTGCGACGGCAGCCGATTCCCAAATGCACAATCTTGGGAAGCAGGCGCAACGTAGTGGCAAACGGCTGCAAATGCTTTTGCAGTGTAACAGCCATGCCGACAGGCAGGCTGCTGTCCTCAACTACCAGCTTGGGCAGCGGACCTGTAAGCTGAAATTCCTTATCGTAATACAGACCTACCTTTTCATCCCCCACCAGTGCTGCGGCAAAATCCTTGGCTGCTGCCAAAGAGCACAGCACCATGCGGTTGCGGGCCGCCCATTCGTCAACAGCAAAAAGACCGTTGACATCTGTCGCCGTAGTCACGCAAGCAGTTGCACCCAGTGCTACCGCCAGACAACGCGAAAGCTCATTGGCTCCCCCGATGTGACCTGCAAGCAGAGGAATAACAAAGCTACCGCGTTCGTCTACCGAAATAACAGCAGGGTCCGTCAGCTTGCTTTTGATAAAGGGTGCGATAGTACGCACTGCAATACCTACAGCGCCAACGTACACCAACGCCTGACATTTGTTGAAAACAGCCGCGCAGGCACCGTTATGATCCGGCAGCATCGGGGCAATGCCCGTCTGCTCCGCATACTTCGCTACAGTCTGCAGCTCCGTTTCATAACCGATGCTGTGCAGATATTCGGCAACCTTTTTGCTCAGCTCCGCGCCACGCGCCGAAAAGGAAAATATAGCCGCGCGCATAGCTTATTTAACCTCGGGCTTAACGTCCAGTTTAGTCGGGTCTGCTTCACGGAAGCCGTGAGCGAAGGTCGGGTTGTACAGCTCGCTGCGGTCGTAAGCGTTGCCCAGGAAGCCGCCGACGGTAATCAGCGCAGTTTTGTTGATACCGTATTTAGCAGCATTTTCCGCCAAAGTACCAACGGTGCAGCGGATAACCTTTTCATCTGGCCAGGATGCTTTGTAAACAATAGCAGCCGGAGTATCGTTTCTGTAACCGCCTCTTACGAGCTCGGTCTGCAGTTTTTCCAGCATACCGCTGCTCAGGAAGATAACCATAGTTGCTTTGTGGGCAGCATAGTCGGCAATCTTCTGATGGCTCGGAACCGGAGTACGGCCTTCCATACGGGTGATAATAACAGATTGGCTTACATTCGGCAGAGTGTATTCAGCCTTCAGGCAAGCAGCAGCAGCGCAGAAGGAGCTTACGCCCGGAACAACCTCATAGTCAAGGTTGTAGCTGCGCAGCAGGTCAATCTGTTCGCGATGTGCACCGTAAACGCTGGGGTCGCCGGTGTGCAGACGTACAACCAGTTGGCCAGCCTGAGCTGCGGGAACCATAGCAGCGATAACCTCTTCCAAGGTCATGGTTGCACTGTTCATAATAGTACATTCCGGTTTGCAGTATTTCAGCAGTTCCGGGTTAACAAGGGAGCCTGCGTAAATAACCAGGTCAGCCTTTTCCAAAAGCTCTTTACCTTTTACAGTAATTAAATCAGCTGCACCGGGACCAGCACCAATAAAATAGATCATTATTCATCAAACTCCTTTTCTTTAACCAATATTACAGAGAAATAGCTGCTCTTAGGATCTACTTCTTCAAGGTTACGATAGATTTTTTCGCCCGGCAGGCCGCATCTTTCAACCATACCGGAATTTTTAATGAGCTTACGCTCGCGCAGTTCGTCAACTACACGGCCGATTTCGCTTGCGGATTTCATCAGCACCTTGTTGCCGGGGCCGTCCAGGAATACTGCGGACTGTTTATAGCTGCCGGGCAGAACAATCAGCGGTTCCGCTCTTTCGCACAGGGAAGTATTCAGCTTAGCTGCAACAGCGCAGATAGAGGTTACGCCTGCAACCAGCTCTGCATCATAGCCATCCTTCAGCACCAGCTTATGAACGTAAATGCAGGTTGCATATACGGTAGGACAGCCAAGAGTGATGAACACAACGTTTTTGCCTTCATCAAGCAGCTTTTCAATAGCATCGGCACCCTCGCGGTGTGCCTTGTCCATTGCTGCCATGTCCTTAGTCATAGGCATATAAATAATAAGCTGGGGTTTTGCATCAAGATCTACTACATGATTAACGATTTCCTTAGCCGTCATTACGTCGGTATCTCCCTTAGGCAATGCAACAACGTCACATTCCTTCAACAGGCGTACAGCCTTCAGGGTCATTAATTCCGGGTCTCCGGGACCGATACCAACACTATAAAGTTTGCCTCTCATTCTCTCATACTCCTTTTTGCTTATGTAGCTGGATTAATTCGTCTGCGTACTTGGTCTTGCCCAAAATGCCATAAACATTGGAAAACATCAAAGCAGCCGTTTTTATTTTGCCATGCACTCTATGCTGCATGTAAAAATCAATTTTTTCCGTAACCTTGTCCATTACAGGCTCAAAAATTTGCTCCCGTTTCAGAACCTTGGTCACCTCATCGGTAGTAAGGCAGCCGTAAATCTCACGCCCTACCTCCACCGAAGCTCCGTGGAACATCGCCTCCAAAGCAAATAGCTCCGTGCGGCAGTCCGCGTACTTGGAATGTGTATTCATTACGCCCTGCGCCACCTTCACAAGCTTACCTGAATGGCCGATAAGCAGCAAGGTTTCAAAGCCGCAGTAAACGGCGTAATCCAAAAGCTCACCCACAAAGTTACTGCAGGTAACATGACCGTCAAGGTCAAGCTTCATTTCATCGCGGGTAAAGTCCTCGCCGTAGTTGCCAAAGAACACTAGCAGATTTTTATTACCGCGTGCCTTCTGCGCTCTGATTTCCACATACATCGTTTCAATCAGCGCCTTTTCACTCATCGGCTCTACAATGCCGCTTGTTCCTAAAACCGACAAACCGCCGATAATACCAAGACGGGGGTTGAAGGTTTTCTTGGCAATTTCTACACCTGCGGGAATAGAAATCGTCAGCTTCATGCCACCGTTATAACCAGCAGCCTCCATAGCCTTGCCAACCTCCTGCGTAATCATTCTGCGCGGAGTTGGATTAATCGCCGGTCCGCCTACAGCACACGCCAAACCTGGCTTAGTCACCCTGCCAACGCCTACGCCGCCTTCCAGCTCAATACCGCTGCCGTCAGTCTTTTCGGCTCTGGCATAAACCAACACGCCGTTAGTATCATCAGGATCGTCACCGGAATCCTTGCGGATTGCGCAGCTTACGTACTCCGGTGTCATTTCTACATCCAAGGGCTCAAGGTCAAGCACAATTCCCTTGGGAGTGTCAATGCGCACAGTTTCAACACGCTCGCCCGTCAGCAACATTGTAGCTGCTGCCTTGGATGCGGCCGTTGCACAGCTGCCGGTAGTATAACCACAACGCAAAACCTTTCCTTGTGAAAACTGATATTCTTCCAAAGTGCAGCTCCTTCACAATTAATTTTCCCATCTGATAGGGATTATCAATAATAAAAAAAGACTTCTGCCGAATCCGACAAAAGCCATAAAGACAGAATTAACTAATGACAATTATTCCATGCAATTAGCAAACCCAACTGCCTCCATCACCCGTGGATTCAGAATAAAGCATGGGCTGACTGCTGACTTAGACACAAGGCCTTCACAGCGGCGGGACCGTCAGGAGTTAACCATCTTGTCAATTAAGAATGAATCACCCACACCAATAACCTGTTTTATTATATCATAAATAAATAAAATTTCCAATACTTTGCATAAGAAAAAGCAGATAAGCCGAAGCCTATCTGCTTGAAACTCTTAGAGAACACGGCAAGCGCCATAATAACGTGCGCCCCAATAGCCGGTGAATGCGGAAGAAACAGTTACGCCGGTGCTGGTGCCTGCATGAATGAAGTTGCCGTCGCCAACATAAATACCAACATGAGAAGCACCCGGTTCATATGTGGTAAAGAAAATCAAATCGCCGGGACGAAGCTGGCTCATGGAAATCTGACGGCCGGAGTAGAACTGGCTGTCAGCCATACGCGGCAGATATACACCTGCTCTTGCGAATGCATACTGAGTAAAGCCGGAGCAGTCGAAACCATAAGGAGTAGTTCCGCCAAATACATATGGAGTACCGATGACACTGTAAGCAGAACGTAGTACGTTGCGTACAACGGAATTGCTACGGTTAGGAGGCATCTCCCTGTTCATCAGCGCTCTATAGGTAGCTGACCCTACAATACCGTCAACTTCTAATCCTTTATCAGCTTGGAAGTTTTTAACAGCTCTTTCGGTTTCAGGACCGAAATCACCATCTATATTATTAATAGAATAACTTAATTCTACCAATCTCTTTTGAATTGCCACTACTTCCTGCCCATCGTCTCCGCGTTGGAAGGAAGCCAAAGCTGTTACAGCACAGCTTAAACTAAACAAAACTGTCATACAGAAAACTAATACTTTGCGTTTGACCACTGGCACCTACATCCTTTCTTCTTTTCTAAGACATACTTATTATACCACAAAATATCGTTTCTGTAAAATCCTAATTTGTTATAATATTAATGCGCTTATTTTGCTTTATTATCGTTTATTTTGTTACATTTTTGCAGGTGGCGCGCCACTAAATATAGTGGTCTATGCTTGATTTCTTCAAAGATACGCCCAATATATTCGCCAAGGATACCTATCCCTACAAGCTGAATTCCTCCAAGAAACAAAACACTGACTGTAGTAGTTGCCCACCCCGGAACGGCATCGTTGGTCACAAATTTCACATAAAAAACATGGCCCAAAAGCAGAATACTGCACATACCGAAAACAATGCCTATGTAAAAAGCCCAGCGCAAAGGCAGGTTGGAAAAGGCCGTAATGCCATCTAGCGCAAAGTGCAGCATCTTGCGCAGATTGAATTTGGACCGGCCCGCAAAGCGTGGCGGTGCCACAAACTCTACCACAGCAACACGAAAACCGAGAGTATTTACCAGGCCGCGGATAAAACGCGCACGCTCGCGGTACAGCTTGAAGGCGTCAACCGCAATCCTGTCCATCAGACGGAAATCGCTGCCGCCAGGAGTAATTTCTACATTAGATAAGGTGTTGATGAGCTTGTAATAGGCTGCAGATGTCAGGTTTTTGAAGAAGCCGGCATCCTCCGTAGCCATGCGCTTAGTCTGCACGATCTCATTGCCAGCTTCCCAAAGGCGCAAAAGCTCCGGAATCAGCTCTGGCGGATGCTGCAAATCACCATCCATGGTGATAACAGCATCACCGTCGGCATGGTCAAGACCACAGGTAAGCGCCATCTGGTGACCGTAGTTGCGGCTCAAAAGATAGGCCTCCACATGCTCGTCCTGCGCTGCCAATTCTGCCAGAATCAGCGCGCTGCTGTCACGCGAACCGTCATCAACAAAGATAATATTGTAATCATAGGCTTCCTGCCGCATAACAGCGGTAGCATGCTTGTAAAATTCGTGCAGGTTATCTTCTTCATTAAATACCGGCACTACTAAAGAAACTTTTTTCTTCATTATATTACACCACTTATTCTTCTGCCAAAAAATCTGCTCAAATAAAATCAGACAAAAAAGGCTGCCATCAGGCAGCCGTTTTGCAAGGTATGAGTACTCAATAAGCCGAGTTCTGTTCCGCGAAGCGGTGATGATCATTTATCTAGTCTTACAGTTACCTGCAAGCTCAAGCGACACAACCCGGAAGGCTCAGCGGGCAGCTTCATCCCTCCCCTATTTGGTCTTGCTCCGGATGGGGTTTACCTAGCCGGCCTGTTACCAGACCGCTGGTGCGCTCTTACCGCACCGTTCCACCCTTACCTGCAAATGCAGGCGGTACACATTTCTGTGGCACTATCCCTGAGGTCACCCTCGCCGGACGTTATCCGGCATCCTGCCCTGTGGAGCTCGGACTTTCCTCATCTGGCTTAAAGCCAGCCGCGATCATCTTTCGTACTCAACTGTAGATTTTAGCATATTTATTCCGCTTAGTCAATAGCAGCGGCTGCAGTATTATTGTCGCAGGCATAACTTAAATGAAGCTGAAACAAAAACTTCGTCCAACAGCAAACTGCCGGCTGACTCACGTCAGTCGGCAGTCCCATAAACGCTTTATTCAGTTGTCGCAGGTTTAATTATGCTTCCTTATGTTCAGCGATAATTTTTTCTGCCATCTTAGGCGGAACATCTTCGTAATGGTCAAACTTCATTTCGAAGGTTCCCTGGCCTTGGGTAATTGCGCGGAGGTCTACGGCATATTCCGAAATCTCTGCATAGGGTACCTGAGCATTAACTACGCTCAAGCCATCTTCTACGCTCTGCATGCCGAGAATGCGACCGCGTTTGGAGTTCAAATCGCCGATAACATCGCCCATCATAGAATCGGCACAGGTTACGTTTAAGCTGTAAATAGGCTCAAGCAACACCGGCTTGCATTGTTCCATGGCCTTCTTGAAGGCGATATTGGAAGCAGTTTTAAATGCCATTTCAGAGGAATCGACAGTATGATACGAACCATCAAGCAGGGTGATACGCATATCTACAACCGGATAGCCTGCAAGGATACCCTTTTCCATAGCTTCACGCATGCCCTTTTCAACAGCGGGGATATATTGGCGAGGTACTGCGCCACCGAAAATCTTATCTACAAACTCAAATCCACCTCCGGGCGGCAGGGGTTCCATTTTAATAACTACGTGACCATACTGGCCATGACCGCCGGACTGCTTCTTGTGCTTGCCTTCTACCTCGGCAGAGCCACGAATAGTTTCGCGATATTCGATAACCGGTGCTTTGAGAACAGCCTCAACACCAAATTTACGCTGCATACGCTCCATGATTATATCAATGTGCTGGTCGCCCATACCGCTGATTAAGGTTTCCTTAGTAACAGGGTTCTTTGTAACGATAATCGTCGGGTCTTCATCCATCAGACGATTCAGAGCGGACATGATCTTGTCCTCATCACCCTTTTTCTTAGGATAAATTGCTCTGGTGTACATCGGCAGTGGGAAGTTAATGGGCGGGAATTCAACCTCAGAATTCTTGTCGCAGAGGGTGTCACCGGTAGAGGTATATTGCAACTTGGCAACTACACCGATATCACCGGCAGGAACCTGCTTCATAGGAATCTGAGTCTTACCACGCATTGTGAAGATGTTAGCAATACGCTCTTCTTCTTCACGGCGGGAGTTATAAACTACGCTATCTGCTTTAATTGAGCCTGAGAATACACGGAAATAACTTAGACGGCCAACAAAGGGGTCGGAAGTTGTCTTAAATACCAACGCTGCCATCGGAGCATTGGCGTCACGTACTTCTTCTTCGCCGGTTTCTTTATCCATAACGATATAGTCGTTCAAAATTGCCGGATAGGTAAAGTCGATGATTGCGTTCATCAATCGGCCAAGACCAATGTTCTTGTAGGCACTGCCGCAAAGCATAGGATAGATGATAGCCTGACGAATGCCCTTAATAAGACATTTCATAATTTCCTCGTCGCTAATCTCTTCTCCTTCCAAATAACGCATCATGCAATCGTCATCTGCTTCAACCGCAGCCTCTACCATCTTTTCGTGGGCAGCAGCAGCAGCCTCTTTATACTCATCCGGAATCTCTATTTCATCGGAGCCATTACCGTTGGCACGATAGGCCTTCATTTTGTAAAGGTCTATAATACCCTGGAAGTTTTCCTCCTTGCCCAAAGGCAGCTGTAACGGCAGTACATGCTTACCGAACTTACCACGCAGGTTATCCAAAATGCTATCAAAATCAGCGTTCTCACGATCCATCTTGTTGACAAAAATGATACGCGGCAAACCGGCTTCTTCAGCCAGCTTCCAGCATTGTTCGGTACCAACCTGTACACCGCTGGTTGCGCAAACCACGATCAACGCACTGTCTACTGCTCTAAAAGCTCCTTTAACCTCGGCAACGAAGTCAGCAAAGCCGGGAGTGTCGATGAAGTTAATCTTGGTATCACGCCATTCAACAGGTGCCAAAGTGGCGTTAACGGAGACCTTACGCTTGATTTCCTCGGGTTCATAGTCAGTGGTGGTAGCACCGTCTTCAACCTTGCACATTCTGCTGATTGCTCCGCTGCGATACAGCAGGGCTTCGGTAACGGACGTGGTTCCTGCTCCACCATGACCCACAATGGCCACATTTCTAATCTTATCTCCAGTGTACTCTTTCATGATAAATCCCCCTTTATCAGGCATTTGTTATGACAAGTATTTCGCTGATATTGCCCATTTATCCTGCTTTTTGTGAAAAATTTCTCATAATTTTTTAAATTCACTTAAAATTGTAACGCATATTACAGTTTTTCGGGAGAAGGCAGGGTTAGGCGAAAAAATCCGACGCACCGCTTCTACAGCACGTCGGATTTACTTTATTCATCCCACAATATTCACTTTACCATCTCTTGCTGCTGCGCCAGTATTCACCACGGAGCAATGCCAGCACTGTAAACAGCTCCAAGCGTCCCAAAAGCATAGCCAACGCCAGCGTCAGCTGTCCCATACCGGTAACACCGGCATAGTTACCCGTAGCACCGATGCTGCCAAACGCAGGACCGACACTGGAAATACAGGAGGCCACGCCAAAAACGGCCTCGTCTACATCTACACCGCTTAGGCAAAGCAGCATCGTCAAAATAGCTATAACCAGAACATAAACAAAGAAGAAACGGCTGACGTTGATAATCGTTTCTGTCGGCAGACGTCTTTTAGCGTAGTAAACGTTGAGCAGCATCTGCGGATGCATAGTGCGACGCAGCTCCGCCATAACAGTTTTCAGCAGTACGATAAAACGGCAGACCTTAATACCGCCGGCAGTAGAGCCTGCGCAGCCGCCGGTCAAGAAGGTTACAGCCAAAATCAGCTTAGAGAAGGACGGCCACTGGTCGTAGTCCGCCGAAACATAGCCCGTAGTACTGCCAAAGGAAGCCACCTGGAAGAACGCTTCACGTACGCCGTCTGCCACACTGTAACCATTCACCATAATAATGTTGATGCTGATTAAAACAGTGAAAATAGTCAGCAACACAATGTAGCTTTTGAATTCCAGATCATGCCACAAAACCTTCAGGCCGATTTGCGTAACCTGATAGTATAAGGCGAAGTTACCTGCCGCCAAAATCATAAACAGACCGGTAACAATCTCAATACCCGCACTGTGAAAATGCGCAATGCTGTCATTATAGGTAGAAAAACCGCCGGTAGCAATCGCAGAGCAGGCATGGTTGACAGCATCATAGGTGCTCATGCCCAAAATTGCCAGCATACCGGTAAGAATGATCGTAAACAGCAGATAGATATAGAACAACGCTACTGCAGTTGTACGGATACGCGGCAGAATACGGCTGTTGGAAAAGCCGCTGACCTCCGCGTTAAAAAGATACACAGCACCACCGGCAATCTGCGGCAGCAGTGCCACGAACAGCACGATGATGCCGATACCACCAATCCAGTGCGTCAGCGTGCGCCAAAGCAGCAGGCTGCGCGATACTATATCAAGATTGGCAATAGCTGTTGCGCCGGTAGTAGTCAGTCCGGACATACTTTCAAAGTAGGCGGCAGCAGGATTCAAAATGCCGTCAAAGCAATAAGGCAGTGCTCCCAAAGCCGCAGCCAAAAGCCACGAAAAGAATACCGTGCCGATACCCTCGCGCACGGATAAATTACGTGCTCCTCTACCGTCACCATAGTAATCAAAGATTCCGGCCAAAATAACAGCTACCGCTATGGAAAAGATAAAGGTTCTGGAGGTAGCATATTCGCCGTAAACAACAGACATCAAAAGCGGCAACAGCTGAGCAATCGCCAGACCGGCAGAAATTTTTCCCAGGAGATATATTATAACCTTTGCATTCATCTTCTATACCTCCTGCCGTTACCAGTTCTGCTTATCGCGCCAAAAATCCGGGCGCATGATAACCAGCAGCGTAAAAATTTCCAGACGTCCCAAAATCATCGCCCAAATGCTGATGAAACGTGCCCAATCGGAAAGGCAATTATAGGTAGATGTCGGGCCTACAATGCCGAAGGCCGGACCTACACTGCTCATACAGGCAGCAATCAAGCCCATTGATTCCATTATCGGTATCCCCGACAGGGAAATCAGGATAGTCAGCACAATAAATACCAAAATATACAGGAAGAAAAAACGCGTAATATTACCGACGATAATCGGGTTGATCTCACGCTCACCCATTCTGATGGAATAAACGATGCGCGGGTGCAGAGTACGCAACAGCTCTGCCCAGCCTGCCTTCAGCAGGATAACCAGACGCGTAATCTTAATGCCACCTGCGGTTGAACCGCTGCAGCCGCCGATGAACATCAGCATCAGCAGAACGCTGCGGCTGAAGCTGGGCCAGTTGTTATAGTCGTCCGACGCATAACCTGTCGTACTGCCGATAGACACAGCCTGGAAAATACTGTGACGAAGAGCGCCGTTAAAATCCATATAACCGGAAAAATACAGATTGCCACAGATAAGTGCAGCCGCTGTTGTGAGTATCAGCAGATAATATCTGTGTTCGCTGTCCTGACGCACGGACGCCCAATCGCCACGCCAGATTTTATAATACAAAGAAAAGTTCATGCTGGCAATCAGCATAAAAACAATAGCAATAATCTCAACATAAACAGACCTAAAGGAAATCAGGCTATCGTGATAATAGGAAAAGCCGCCTGTCGCCATAGTTGCCAACGCCAGGTTCAGCGCCTGAAATATCGGCAAACCTGCAAGCAGCAGTAAGGCAACCTCCACTGCTGTCAAAATAACATAGATTAAGAGAATCATCATAGCAGATTCCTTGATTTTCGGCAAAGTACGTTCAGCCGTACCGCCCGGAAGCTCCGCGTTGAACAGATAGCTTGTACCGCTGTTCATCTGCGGCATGATGATAATAAACAGCATGATAACGCCGATGCCGCCGGTCCAGTGCGTCAGACAGCGCCATACACGGATGCTAGGCGGAAAATCGTTAAAAGAAAGTGCGGTAGTAACACCGGTAGTAGAAAAACCGGAAACACTTTCAAAAACCGCCGCAATCGGATCCGCCGGATTTAAAAACAAATACGGCAGCGCACCCATCAGGCAGACCAGCAGCCAACCGCAGCCTACGACCGCAATAGCTTCACGCACGCGCAGGCGCTGACGCGGTCTTCTGCTGCCAAAGAGGTTAAAAAGTGAGGCGATAGTGCTCGTTGTAATCAGCGTAAATATAAAAATCCATATATGATCCCTGTCTGCAAATAACGCAGCAATCAGCGGTACCAGCAATACACTGGAAAATGCTATTGTCAGCTTGGCTAATAAACGGTTAACAAGCCTTGAATCCATAATTAAGCGCCCCGGCCTTCAAATAACGGTACTGTAGTCTTGGAAAATTCACTTTTGATAAAGAGAATTACGCGGTCATTAGCATGCAAGACAGTATTACCATTAGGAATATAGGCTTCATTACCACGCACAATAGCACACAGCAAGCATTCCGGCGGCAGGTTCATATCACGCACTGCCACACCGTCTACATCGCTGTTTTCGCCGACGATGATTTCCAAAGCCTCGGCCTGTGCGCCTTCCAACAGTGATACGGATACAATACCACCCTTGCGGACGAAACGTAGCACTTCGCCTGCACTCAAAAGACGCGAAGACAGTACGATATCTACGCCAACTTTTTCCATCAGCTCGATATATTCGTTACGTGCAACACGCACGATGGTCTTACGTGCGCCCAAATGCTTAGCAAGCTGTGCCAGCAACAAGTTCAGCTTATCATCCTCAGTCAGGCAAATAACAACGTCTGCTTCCGAAACGCCCTCTTCAATCAGAAGGTCAATATCGGTACCGTCACCACACAAAACCAAACCACGCTTCAGCTTAGCAGCTAAAAGCTGGCAACGGTCCTTATCCTTTTCGATAACCTTTACCTGAATGCCCTGCTTTTCCAACATGGGAGCCAAAAAGCGACCTGTGCGGCCTGCACCGATGATGAGAACCTTCTCCAGCTTTTCATAAGTATTGGAGAAGGAATTTTCAAACTCACGGATTGCTTCATGCTTGCCTACGAAGTAAACGTTATCGCCCGGAATTACGTAATCATTACCATGAGGAATTATCATCTGATGACGTCTGAAAACCATGGCCATCAGGATATCCTTAGGAATATTCAAATCCTTCAGCGGTATATTAACGATTGGAGAATCCTCCTTCACCTTGGCTTCGAACATACGCACCTTGCCGTCAGCAAAATCATCTACGTTCAAGGCAGATGGTGTCATCAGGATATGGTCGATTTCACCTGCGGTAATACGCTCAGGGTTGATTACGAGGTCAATTTTCATATCATCCTTAAGCATTTCCGGCGAATGGATAGCATAATCCACGTTGCGGATACGGGCAACGGTATGCTTAATACCATGATTTTTGGCCATCAGGCATGTCACCATATTTACTTCATCACTATCTGTGCAGGCGATAAGCACATCGGAAGCACTGATATCAGGATCAGCAAAAGTAGTAGGACTGCAGGAGTTGCCTTCAATCGCCAGTACGTCCAAAGTATTTTGGATGACGTCCTTGCGCTTGGGGTCGATTTCTACAACTACTACATCAAACTGATCTTCAGCTAAAAGCTGTGCAATACTAAAGCCAAGCTTGCCTGCACCAGCTATTACAATACGCATTTTAGTTACTCCTTTAATACGGGAAATCCGTTAATCTCTATTACTCAAATACTGCTCTATATTATAACACAAATAGCCTTAAACGTCGACAGATGCAATTTTGACGCTGAAAATTGAGCGAGAGATTTATCGTGCAAGGAAGAGCAATTTCAGCGAATAAGTGTCCGGAATCATCGAAGTATTGCATTGTCTGAGCGCTAAGCTATCTACTATAGTAAAATCTCTTTGCATAGCGCGAGTTTTGCGACACTTCGTCTTGATTCCACACGAAATTTGCGTTAAAAAATTGCTGCTGACTGGAACGATATACCTCTCGCGAAGATGAAAAGTACAGTAGTAGGCCTAACACATGCTTGTGCGTCGCTCTGCTCCTTCAAGCATGGCTATCTATCCCTCCAAAATACTCCCTATTCGGTCGCATTTTCGGAGAAAGCTCCACCTTTTCGATTTCTCACGTCGCAAAGCTCGTGACAAATCGGGTGTCGCTTCTCAATCGCAAGCGATACGCCTCGCCACAAGCGTGCCTATGCGTCACATAGCTCCTTTAGGCACGGTGGCTGGGCAGCCAGGCCCGCTGCTGGTCATAAGATAGCTGACGGTAAAAGAAAAAAGACATGTCACATGACATGTCTTTTTTCTAACCGGCAGCTATCTATCCTCCCAGGCCGCTTCCAGCCAAGTACTTTCGACGTATAAGGGCTTAACTACTGTGTTCGGGATGGGAACAGGTGGATCCCCTTAGCCATCACCACCGGATTATTTAATTTTGAGGTTATACCCTCAAAACTTCAACAGAAGAATTTCTTTAAGATTAGGCTTACTTCTTAAGTCAAGCCCTCGACATATTAGTATCGGTCCGCTGAATACATTACTGTACTTACACTCCCGACCTATCAACCTCGTCTTCTCCAAGGTGTCTTACTAGATTACTCTATGAGAGATCTCATCTTAAGGCTGGTTTCACGCTTAGATGCTTTCAGCGTTTATCCTTTCCGAACGTAGCTACCCAACTATACCTCTGGCGAGATAATTGGTACACCATTGGTTCGTCCACTCCGGTCCTCTCGTACTAGGAGCAGCCCCCTTCAAATCTCTTGCGCCCGCGATGGATAGGGACCGAACTGTCTCACGACGTTCTGAACCCAGCTCACGTACCACTTTAATGGGCGAACAGCCCAACCCTTGGGACCGACTTCAGCCCCAGGATGTGATGAGCCGACATCGAGGTGCCAAACCTCCCCGTCGATATGGACTCTTGGGAGAGATTAGCCTGTTATCCCCAGGGTAGCTTTTATCCGTTGAGCGATGGCCCTTCCACTTGGATGCCACCGGATCACTAAGCCCTACTTTCGTACCTGATCGCCGTGTTTGGCTCTCAGTCAAGCTCCCTTCTGCCTTTACACTCTTCGCGCGATTTCCGGCCGCGCTGAGGGAACCTTTGGGCGCCTCCGTTACTCTTTGGGAGGCGACCGCCCCAGTCAAACTGCCCGCCTGACACTGTCCCGAGTTTCGTTACTCCTACGGTTAGAATTCCGATACATCAAGGGTGGTATCCCAACGGCGGCTCCACGAAGACTAGCGTCCTCGCTTCCATGCCTCCCACCTATCCTGTACGTGATGTATCAGAACCCAATGTCAGGTTACAGTAAAGCTCCATGGGGTCTTTCTGTCCAGTCGCGGGTAACCTGCATCTTCACAGGTACTTCAATTTCACCGGGTCCCTCGTTGAGACAGTGCCCAAGTCGTTACACCTTTCGTGCGGGTCGGAACTTACCCGACAAGGAATTTCGCTACCTTAGGACCGTTATAGTTACGGCCGCCGTTCACCGGGGCTTCGGTCGAATGCTTTGGATTGCTCCGGACATCCTTCCTTAACCTTCCGGCACTGGGCAGGTGTCAGCACCTATACGTCAGATTTCTCTTTAGCAGGCACCTGTGTTTGTGGTAAACAGTCGCTTGGGCCTCTTCTCTGCGACCGCCTCATGCTCCATCTGTTCAGACTTCACAACAGCGGCTACCCTTATCCCGAAGTTACGGGTACATTTTGCCGAGTTCCTTAACGAGGGTTCTCCCGCGCACCTTAGGATTCTCTCCCCGCATACCTGTGTCGGTTTACGGTACGGGCGGTAATTCTCTAACTAGAAGCTTTTCTCGACAGTGTGGGGTCAGCAGCTTCAGTTCCGTTTCTGGAACCTCCACATCACGCCTCAGGCTCACGGAACGCGGATTTGCCTACGTTCCACCCTACACGCTTGTACAGGAACAACCAATCTCCTGCCTGCCTGCCCTCCTGTGTCACTCCATCGCTCAAACAATCATTACCGGTACTGGAATATCTGCCAGTTGTCCATCTCCTACGCTCCATGCCTCGGATTAGGTCCCGACTTACCCTGGGACGACGATCGTTGCCCAGGAATCCTTATGCTTTCGGTGGAATGGATTCTCACCATTCTTTTCGCTACTCATACCAACATTCTCACTTCTGTGAAGTCCACCGTTCCTTACAGAACGACTTCAGCCCTCACAGAACGCTCCCCTACCCCACGACCTAAGTCGTAGCCACAGCTTCGGTTTCGTACTTTAGCCCCGGTAATCTTCGGCGCAGGGTCTCTCGACCAGTGAGCTATTACGCACTCTTTAAATGGTGGCTGCTTCTAAGCCAACATCCTGGTTGTTTTAGAGACCCCACATCCTTTTCCACTTAGTACGACATTGGGGACCTTAGCTGGTGGTCTGGGCTGTTTCCCTTTTGACCACGGATCTTATCACTCGTAGTCTGACTCCCAAGCTCTACAGTATAACCATTCGGAGTTTGACAGGGTTCGGTAACCTTTATGGCCCCTAGCCCGATCAGTGCTCTACCGCCTATACTTACTACTTGAGGCTAGCCCTAAAGCTATTTCGGGGAGAACCAGCTATCTCCGCGTTCGATTGGAATTTCACCTCTACCCACATCTCATCCTAAAGCTTTTCAACGCTCACAGGTTCGGTCCTCCACGCAATTTTACCTGCGCTTCAACCTGGACATGGGTAGATCACTGCGGTTTCGGGTCTACGTACACTAACTATCCGCCCTCTTAAGACTCGCTTTCGCTTCGGCTCCGTGTCTTCCACTTAACCTCGCTAGTGCACGTAACTCGTTGGTTCATTCTTCAATAGGCACGCCGTCGCTTTCGCTCCGACTGCTTGTAGACATACGGTTTCAGGTTCTCTTTCACTCCCCTCCCGGGGTTCTTTTCACCTTTCCCTCACGGTACTATGCGCTATCGGTCGCCATTCAGTGTTTAGGGTTGGAGGGTGGTCCCCCCGGCTTCCCACAAGATTCCTCGTGCCTCGTGGTACTCTGGATACTGCTCATCTCTCTGGTCTTTAACCTACGTGGCTTTTACACTGTGTTGCCTACCTTTCCAGGTAGTTCGGATAGACCATTAAGACTAAATGCAGTCCTCAACCCCGGAGAGCCGTAGCTCCCCGGTTTGCCCTCTGCCCTCTTCGCTCGCCGCTACTGTGGGCATCTCGTTTGATTTCTCTTCCTCCGGGTACTTAGATGTTTCAGTTCCCCGGGTTCCCTTCCTTTCGGATACCTGCCCATGACGGCAGGTGGGTTTCCCCATTCGGACATCTACGGATCAATACTTGCTTGCAGTTCCCCGTAGCTTTTCGCAGCTTACCGCGTCCTTCATCGGCTGATGGCGCCTAGGCATCCGCCGTATGCCCTTAGTAGCTTGACTTTTTCAGCTTACTAAGAACTTTGCGTTCCTAGATCTCGTTAACTCATTCTCTTTGCTTTCGCATTGATTAGAGGTGCCTTGTCATCTCATCAATAACAAGGACTTTTATTCTTCTGTTTGAAGTTTTCAAGGTACAATAGAAGGTTTTTGAACCTTCAAAACTAAACATCAACCTAAGCGAATGTGCGTCGACTTGTCGTACGAACAAGTTTCCTCGTTCATGTACTCCATAGAAAGGAGGTGATCCAGCCGCACCTTCCGATACGGCTACCTTGTTACGACTTC